>JACCDP010245048.1_pt1 | contig 93716 bp, 97 predicted proteins | sample 7445841 | NCBI WGS metagenome assembly JACCDP01 (sample SAMN15323441, study PRJNA562643) | freshwater metagenome | isolation source: river surface water | place: USA:Blue River Watershed | collected 2017-08-17
AGCAAACAAGTTTCATCTTTGCTCAAATCTTTTTCCAAAATGGCCTGAAGCAGTACTGTTGTCATTAGAGTTATTTTGCGTTTTTCTTTTTCAGTTAACAATATGCTAGATGTTTTTGAATTGAGTGGTTTCTTGGAATTTGTAATCAATCCGGGTATAGTGTTGTTGAACATCGCCAATTGAGTTTCTTTCAGAATCTCCTTTTTCAATTCCTCCTGAAACGTTTCAGAGTGTTCGTCAACAGTATCTAGTCGTTGTGACAACTTCTTGATCCGCGCTGAAGTGACCTTCTTCGCAATCGAAAAGTTGGACATTACACCATACTTAGCTAATAGATGATCACATGTTTGCATATGTGTATAAATATGTTAGAATCTGGCTACAAATAAATCTTTCGAACCTTGCATTACATCCGGATCAAATTGTTTATTACCACGTTTGATAAATCCTTTACCCGCAACAAAGGTACAATTGTAACACAACAACTTGATATTTTCTAATTTATGATTTTTAGGATTTCCATCTTCAAAGTTTAATAACAAAGGAATCTTTCCATCCACAATTCTACGTTCATGATAATTGCACATTTCACAACGTGCCTCTTTTTTCTTGGACCGTATCAATTTATCCTTCAATCTATATACAGGATAATCTGGGTGTTTGCCTTCCAAGATTTCACTGATAGGATACTTACCAAATTCCGGATTAACGTCTTTCTTGATACCCCTGTTATATGGATTCAATAGATTATGCATGTTGTACATACGTGCATATTTTCTATAGGTTAGATAGTTGACTCCCAACTTACGAGCAGCTTCTCTAGCACTCTTAGAAACGGCTTGGGCAGCCGCAATTTCTGATTGCAACAGTGGTCTTGCACCATGTCCTCTCTTGAGTTTAACTTGGAGACTGGTTTGTTTGTCTCGTAGGTGAGGAATGTCCAACTTTTCTGCAACTTCACGTTGAATTTCTTCGGCGATTGATTCTCCGAGTCCTTGAAGTTGTTTGATTTCTCGTACTTCTTGTTTTAACTTTTCAAGTTCAGACAAAAAGTTGGATGGTAAATTTTCTGGAATATCCATATCATTTCGATTTGATTGGTTCTTTTTGTAAATCAACTCCGGTATTCTTTATAAAGTTTGCACGTAGAATTTCAGCATACTTATGAAATCCCGCGTTGACCATAACCATGTAACTATTGTACACATGATGTTTGGCACCTTTACGATCCAATGACGCAAACAAACATGGGGGAATTGCAAAATCACTTTGAGTTTTACATTTGTATTCTACAAGACGAGTACACGCTTCCATAAATGGATCGTCAAAAATGTCTTCAATAGGAAACGTATATGTTTCAGTCTGCAATTTTACTACAATGTTAGTTTTTTTCATACTTTAAATCACCGTCGTTCAATAAATCCATGTTTTTTAGTTTCTCGTTTACAGATGTACAAACCTTTTCTTCTACAGTCTTTGCAACAAATACAATCTTTTGAACACTCTTACTCTTTGCACTATCACGCCATACACGTCCAGTGGCTTGTCTCATTTGTACAGCAGAATATGAAGGACTAATCAATGCCAATCTAGGATGCTTACCATTCAAATCATGCAATGACAATCCAGCACCACCAGCTGCAATGTTGACCAGAATAACACGTTCTTTGTCTGCCTGAAACGCATCAATACTGTTTTGTCGATCTACATCTGATACCACACCATTGACAATACACTTGGTTCCAAGACGTTTAGAAAGTGCATCGATGGTTTCTGTAAAATTCAAAAACAACACCACACTCATGTTGTTTTCCAATGCCTCTTCTACCATTTCCACAAACAATGGAACCTTCACCAATTCCACCTTTTGTCTGGCTCTCAAGATAGCAGTCAATTCACTTGCACTGTCCAGTTTTTCCTTTTTGATCTTCTTCTTGAGTTTGGCAAGTTCTGCTTCCATTTCATCATAAATGGAATTGATCTTGTTTTGTGCTTCTTCTTCCATGTCATAACATTCTGCAATGATTTGACTTTCTGGAAAGTTTGGAATGGTGTCTCTGGTAAGACGTGAACCACGATTCACAAAAATGTCTTTGTGAAGTTTTTTCAATACATCTTTGTTGTTGTTGAATTGAAGCCCAAAACGTCCTTTTGATACACCATGAGCATACAACCACTGATAATATTGTTTGTTGTTTTCAAATAGTTTTATTGCCATTCCTACCGTTTTTAATTCAAGAGGATTTGTAGCGTTAGTAGCACTACAAAACAACATCTTGTATTTTTCCTTGAGTGCCAACAAACACACTTCACTGTTTTTGGTGTTGGCACCTTTCAACTTTTGACTTTCGTCCCACACAATCAACGTAGACTTGGGAATCTTCCACTTAAACTCTTCTTTGTGTGTTTTTCTATTCTTCACATAAGATGCAATCAGAGAGTCACTACGTCCCATACGAAGAAGTTCATAGTTGATGATACCAATCAAACGGTTTTTCATCTTGAAATGGTTCACTATAACCCGTCTCCAGCTCTCCATAACCGCTTTGGGACACACAATCAGAATATCCATGTCCAATTCACGGGCAACACCGCATGCGACGTAGGTTTTACCAATGCCAACGTCACTACCGTCAATTCCACACCCCCATTTATTAATCACTGAACATAACTTAGCAACACTTTCAACTTGCCACGGTCTGAGACCATCAGAGTGTTTCATAGTATGTGGCTTTAACACCACATCTTCTGATATCAGTTCCTTTTTATTGGTTTTGGATTTGCTAAATTGATCTTTGGTAGTTTGTGTCTCTATCAAATACCAATCGTTGTCTCGTTTGGAGACACTATAACCCTTATCTTTGAGTTTAAAACTGTTAGTCTTCCAATATACAAAGAAAGGATTACGATATTCAGTGGGTATGAGCCACTCTCGCCTCCACATTCCTTTATCATCCGACATTTGATAGGGTTCACCCCACTGAATATCCAAATTGATCATATCAATGTCCCATTTCGTTAATATACTTGGCATGATGTGCCACTTCGTGTATATTACAACGGACGCATGAATTATTCTTAATTACACCAATCTCAACATATTCGGACATCGATTCGGTAAAGGTTCTGCCCAACGAATCATCAACACCATAACCCAAATCAATCAAGTTTTGCATGTACTGCTTTCGATTCATCTTGAACTTGTATTGTACAACACGTTCAAGAGTAGAAACTACCTCTTGTAGTGAATTGAAAATTGCAGGTTGATGACTGACTTGTTTGTCGATAATATAATACTTTATGTTCATACATCTATAACTAGTCATTGATATTGAATCAATGAAATTATATTTTTAACGATAAACACAGTGTATCTTATATCGTTACAATGTACAATTTAATTTATAGTACTTACCACCGTAATTCTTTCTTGAGAGTTTTTACTAGATCTTTTTCATGATCGCTCATACTCATTGAGAATTGTTTTAGTAGGTCATCAACTGTACATGATGGTCCACCTTTATCCTTGGCAGACTGACATTCCTGAATGGTATCTATAATTTTAGATAATGTAGACTTATACTCGTTGAACTTGGTTCCTTCAACAAAATGTGCTACGTTGAAAGAGTTTGGCATTAACGCTTTGACACCTTGTAGTATTACTCCACCAATCATATCAAATATAGAAAATGCAGCACCTGCAATTGGATTAACAGCAGCAAAAATACGTAATGCCAAGAAGATAATACCAAATACCAATATGAAAATCACACAGGTTTTCACAAACTTCTTGACACCGAAGATTACTCCACCCAGACCAAACCAACTGTTGACTTCATCTACAGTAACTTTGTATTCATCAGCCTTTTTAGCAACTTCATCTGCTGCCTTTTGAAGTTTGCTTTCTTTTTCTTTCAGTTCTTGTTTTAACTGTTCACGTTCTTGTTGAATTGCGGTTATTTCTTTATCTTTTTCTTCCAAAGACTTTTTACCACGTTTTTGTTCTTCAACTACTTGTGAAGTCAAATCATCCACCATCTTTTTCATTTTGTTGAGTTCTTCAACAGGTGGTGCACCAGCAATACTTACAGTTCGATCATTTAACTCCTTTGCAACTGTGACCGCTGGTTGAGCATTTGTAACTTTAGACAACGCATAATCCACACCGCTGGCTGTGGTTTGAATTTGTTTCATTTTGTCTTTGCCGTTATCATTCAACGCATTTATGGTTGACTGAACATTATTTTTAGCGGCGTTGACTTTATCAGCATTTTCTGTAGGAGTGGTCACACAACTGGTGAACAACAACAAAAATAGAATTGAATAAAACTTTTTCATATAGTTCCTTTTATAGGTTTCTTTCGGTTTGTCCTCGGGTGGCTTCAAAATATTGAATCAAACGATTAACAATGTTATCAGCAATGGTTTCTAACCAATCTTTGTATTGATAATCAGTAGTACTTAAACCCTGATGTACAGATGTCAAATCACCCCGTTTAAATTCGTTATCTAAAAACTGTATCAAATCTTTTTTAAATGTATCTTTGTGAGCAACATTGAATACCTCACACAAACTTTCTTTGTAACTGACTCTTACTGATGATTTGCCCTCACCAAACCATTTAATCAAGTCTTCGTCCAATTGTTCTATCTTGATTAAAAGTTGTGATTCTAAGTCCATACCACCAATAAATATACTTTAAAACATAGATATACCGTTTTTTATTATATTTATAGGTACTGTATGCCACTATATCCATTAAGCATTATATTTTCTCAGAGGAATGCGTCAAATACCAGATTTGATGAAAAATATGTATCTGGCTCCAACATTTTGTTTGGTACAGATTCAACTGGTAACATCGTAGGAATCGACCCAACTACTATTCAACCAGAAGGTGGTGCCACAACCGGAAGTAATACGTTTCACGGGGATCAAACCATTAGTGGTAGTTTATACGTAACTGGTTCTGTTTCAGCACCAAGCGGATCGTTTGTCTTCTTCCAATTAAACACAACAGGGTCAGCTCCGAATACTCCGAGTGACCCTGGCTCAATTGGTGAAGTTAGATTGGATGATAACTACATTTATGTATACGTTCAAAATAGATGGAAACGTATTTCTGTAGGTATTTGGTCTTAACCTTTTAGTATATGTTTGATTTGTGGTGCAGTTACTTCGTTGTGACTCAACACACCCAGTTTGCCCTTCAACATTTGTAATGCTGCCTTAGGATTCATACGTCCACAATTGAATCCTAGTATACCGTGGGCTTTACAGAAAGACTCCAATTCATCAATATCTGATTGAGGAAATTGTTGAACGGGAGGAAGAGTTGTATCATCCCCCTGTTTCTTTCTACGAACCAACGATTGAAATATAGGATCGTTTACTGATGTTCCGATTTCAAGCGAGTTCATATACTTCTTCAAGTTTCAAGAAACGGTGTTTGCCAAAATCAGTTACAACCTTTTTTGGGTCATACCAACTTGGAAGTTTTCCACCGCTTCTTTGTTGTTTTGTGAGATGTACATTCAAAAAGTGATTGGATCCTTTAGTGATGTCTTTTAAAGTTCCACTCTTTGCTTGTTGTACCAACTTTATAGCTTCTTTGTATTTAGAGTGATTCTTCTTGGAATCAATGAACTTTTTAATATCATTAACATCCTTTTTATTTATCTTATTCCACCCACTAAACTGTTTTGGTTTGAGACACTCTATTGCTGCATTACGTATATTGCCTTTTGCACGGTTCATGATGACGTTCAATACAGCATGCATGCCTTCACCAGCATTCTTTTCTCCACCAGCTTCATCTACAAGAGTGGCTGCAATAATATCTTCAACGGTATATCCGTATTGTTGTGAAGTTGCTGATACCGTTTGTGGTGAAACTATTTTTTCTGGAGCAGCATCCGCTTTGGGAGCACCCAACATAGATGTAGCAAGCGCAGTTGTTGCCAACGCTTGTTTCCAGTTTTTCCAATTTTCTTCGATGTTCATGGCTTCCTCCAGATTACCACCAGTAACATCAGAGGTCAAACTGTTTTTATCTCTGATAAATTGACGTATAACATCAATTACCTGTGATTTAACCGGTGGTATTCCTAATGAGGAATTACCATGCTTATTGAAAATTTCTCCAGATGGAGATTGAACATTTTGAAATTCGACATCTACACTGCCATTATTACGTACAGAATAAACCATACGAATATATCCGTTTCGGAAAGCTTCCATTTTAGGATCAGATACATTGGGGTATTTTTCTTTAGCCCACGCATCATGACTATTCACAGCAATTAAATTTCCTTGTGGATCAATCCAATATGCTTTTTGTAAAAGAACCGTCGAAGACTCTTTTTTCTTCTTTTCTTGTGTGTTGTGAATGTAACGTTCCAATTCTTCGGGAGACATTTTTTTAAATGCAAGAAAACGTGGATCTGTCACTGCCTCGTCTACATCGTCTAACTTTCTACCCTCCGATCCAAAATGATCCAAGTGATGATATACATCATCAAGATATTCCCCAGCCAAATTCAACTTGGCTTTAACCCAATCTTCCAATTGTGTGTCGGGTTTCAACATCGATTGAAGTTCTTTGGCATCATTGTTGATTTGTTTCAACGCACCCATAGCCATATAACTGTTTCCAATCTCTTCAGTTAATTCTTCAACAAGATCTTTCAATACATCGTTGTATAGTTCCACTTCACTCACTGAACTACTCGTTGTACGTCTTCCTGCTCGTCTAGCTCTACGACCTGCACAATGTGCTCTTTGACTAAATCCTTTTGGATGTGAACAATCAATACCCTGTTTGTATTTTCTACTCCACTTTTCGTTGATTTGATCTTCTGGCGTTCCAGCTTCTTTTTCGTCACGGTAAAACTTCAAATAATCACGAACAGTAGCTACGTAATCACATGCATGATTGAGTTTTGCTTCCACCCAATCCTCAAGATCCTCAGATGGATTAAACATTTTCTGTAGAGCTTCACTATACTTGATAAGTTTAGTTACATCACTCATAGCCATTTCAGCATTTTCAACCTGAACTTTCAATTTACCCACATGATGTTTTACATCACTGTTGATAGGGTGGTCTGGATCTCCAAATCCTGTAGACATAGAGCGTTCCCATTGATCTTTAGTTAATTCATTCATAGTTCAGATAAATATTGTTTTACAGACGCAACAACTTCTTCTTCTGGAGTGTTATCCAAGTTGTCACCATACTTCTTGTTCAAAAAGTCCTTAACTTGTCCTATAACCCTGCCTGGCTTCAAATTGAAGGTGTTTATGAGCCAGTCACCAGTGTATTTGTCGGTCTTGATAACGTCGGCATCCAACTTTTGCTTTTCTTGTTCCACCTTTTCATACAATGATGGAAACAACGTCTTGAAAAAATAGTCATCGTCCTGTACGGTACGACGTTGGCCACTCAACATCAATTGATCACGAATATATTGAGCAGACTTACGTTCAGCACGCATCTTCTTTCGATCACCACGATTCAATTCTCCCGCAATCTGACGCACATCAAACAGTGGAGATGTCTTGATATACTCGACGATATCATCCTCGCTCTTGATGTTTGAGAAGTTGGTGTCAACCTTACGAAATCCAAGGATCTTTTGCGCTTCACGTAAATTCTTGGTGATCAAAATATCACGGTTTTGACCTTTTTTATCAACAAAGATCTTGAAGAATCCTTCGCTACCGTATTTGAATCCCAATTTACGAGCAATTACACCTACGATTCCTGAAAAGTCGTTGTATGCAAGATAGTCTTGTTTGTTACGAGCATCTTCTTCATCTTTGGCAACGATAAAATCGATATGAACGTGTTTATCCAACTTATCTGGGGTATACAAAATAGAAAAAATGTTACCGTTGGTGGTAACAAACTTCTGATTCGGTTGATAAATCTGTCCATTGGATGTAACAACAGGTTGCGATGACGTATTGACAGTAACATTGTTGCCCAAACTGTTTAAAACAATATCACGTGTAGATTGCCCAGCGGGTGCAACAACCACAATGTCGATATCACCGTGGTCCATACGACTCGACAACTTGGTGGTATTATTGAAGCTAGAGAATTTCTTGGCAAGTTTCTTTCTCAACTCACCAAATACACCATGCATTTCTTCAGTAGTAACTCTGTTGGATAATGACCCAAATAGTTTCTTACTATTTTCTTCCGAAATGATTTCTCTTGCTATGTCCGATAGTTTGATCATGTGTCTTTCAATAGGTCTTTAAGTAGATCAGTTAACTTGATAGGAGTTGGTTTGTCAACTGATTCATTCTTTTTCTTTTGCCAAGAAACTGAACTTGGACCTTTTTTCTTACTGGTTCCCTTTTTGTTACATTGTGATGGTGTTGGACGACATGCCGGATACTTGGCTCTTTTCTCACCAGATTGACGACCACATGATTTACATTTCTTAGTTCCTGTCTTTGGATCTTTCCGACATGTATTACAGTCAACCCATCCTTTTCCACCTTTACCTCCACGACGTGCAAACCATCCATGTAGACCTTGTTTCTTTTCTTTACTAAAGTCTTTTTTCTCTTCTAACTCAATAGATTCTTCTTTTTTCTTCCAAATTTTACCTGCTCTACAACGTACAACTGCTCCGCTTGCGTATGCACTTGGCCACTTCTTGTATTTGCGTTTGGCAATGTCTGTGCATCTATCTTCATCTAAAGATGGTTCGTTGATATCCAATTCAACATCTGATGTTGGTCCCACTGGAGTGCTACCTTTTACCGTTCCAATTGGGGTTTTATCCATACTTCCCACAACGTTGTTGCCCGGAGTACAGGACACAGTGTTTCCAAGACGAGCTTTATCATTGAAACTCTGTTTTGGATCACCAAACCCTGAATTTGCTTGTGGTTTAAACTCTTTTGCAAGTCCAGCATTTACCAACTTGGTGTAATATTCAGGATCTTCCGACAAATGATCCAATGCAATTTCAGTGGCAACCTTTTCATTGTTAGTATGTTCCATTTCAACTTGAACACCCAATGCAAGTTGTGCTGGATTTACGTTTGAAGGTGCCGTTGCATCACCAACTCCACCAGTAAGTTGATTGTCCTCGTTAAGATAAAAGTCTTTATACTTCATGGTCTGTTGTTACTCTTGTGTTTATGTTGTGAAGCTTCTTTTTCTGCTTGTTGCATTTTACTGTAACCGTTAGAAGGATATGCATAATCGATTTGCCATCTACGACCTTTCATCGCTGGATGACCAATCAATGGATCTTGAATTTTCTTCTGTGATCCAATAATATACCAATCCCCCGGTGGTTTAGAATCCATAGTTACGTCTCTTTTTCTTTTCTTCCCACTTTTCGTCCATCAATTTCTTGATTGCTTCAAAGTTGCCATATTTTTGTTCAACACGTTCACGTGTTTTGGATTCATTGGCCATATCACGTATGATACTTCCAATCTTTTCCTTTTGAGTTTCGTTCATTGGTTGTTCTTTTTGTTTTTCTTCCGCAATCTGATTAATTCCATCAATAACAAAGTTAGAAACCTTACTAATAATGGTTTGATTCTTAATTACGGTGTCTTTGTCAGCTCTCCACAATGCAAGATATGTCGCACTATGTTTTACTGGTAAATCATAATTTCTTAAAACTGTATAAGCTACTGCTTCTGCTTGAAGTTCTGCCTGTTCACGGGTTAACTTTGATGTATATTCATCACCAAAAAATACCGAACTGTCTTTAAAATGAAGCAGTGAATGTGCAATTTCGTGAATCAACGTAGACAAACGATTCAATCCAGAAACATTGCTTGTCAAGTTAATGTGATCACCGCTTGCCCATCCCATTTCTCCACCTTTTGCGTCACTGTGTGTAATCTTAATTCCCTTGTCTTTACAGAACTCTAAAACATACTCATAAATTCTGTCAGCAGTTTCACTTGGAGTGTTTGGATCATGCCATTCGGGACTTTGAGGTTGAATACCCTTTTCAGCAGCATTTGTATCGGCAATATCAAATACTGGAACTGCTCTAAAATACATTCTGGTTCTATCCGTTACTTCCTTACCTTCAGATCCATCATCATTTGGTTTTAGTTCTTCCTCTTTTTTAGCAATAGGAGCGTAAATATAAATAGCTTTGGCACCTTTATTGACCGATACACCCATCTTTTTCCATGCACTAAATCCAGCAACATAAGTTGCTTTTGGATTTTGAATAAAGATCAATATGCTGTTGTTAAAACTGTATTTTCTAAATCTCTTCTTGAAGTTAAGATATTCAGCTACTTTTCCACTTGTTGCCTCACCTTGAACCGCATCAGCTAATTCTTTGATGAAGTTATCAATCTTGATGGCCAATTCTTGGTTTCTACTGATATTTGAGTCGTTTGCTACAAAATCAGGAAGATCTTCCACCTTTTGAATGAGATCTTCTAGTTTAGAATCTCCACCGGTAGGTTCTATCCATGTGTTTTTACGACCATCCCATTTGAATCCCGAATTGATATTACGAATCACTGACGTAGCAATACCAAACTTATCTAGTCCAATTGTCCACGCAGTAATACTTGGATCCCATCTAAATCCATTACCCTTCAACGCATCTTTGTTACGATATGTTTCGTTACCTGCTTCTCTTGGATTCTCCAAAGTGGATATTACCACGATAGTATCACCACGTTTACGCAAATCTAACTTTTCATTTAAATCTTCTTCTTCAAGCAAAAGTGGTTCATATGACTCGTTCATCATATCGGGTGTCATCCCCAACATTCCAAGATCACGATAGTAACGTGGGTTTTCCTTTAGATTCTGAACCACGGTTTCTTTTGCAACCATTTTGTTCTTGTAAATCTGTTTCTTCAATTCATATTGCATTCCCTGAATAATGTCATCAGGAGTGACCTTCATTTTAACGTCTTCAACATCTTTTTTATATTGTTCAGGATCGATCTTGGACTTGATATCTTGATCAACCGGAGGAACAATATTGACGTTAGAACTGTCGGCAGGAAACGATCCGGGGTTCTGTGTCACATCTGGTGATGCATATGTACCAGATTGACCCGAAATTGATGGTTGTCCACCAATTGGAATCTGACTCATGTTATATTCTTTGAAGAAGTCTTTATACGTCATAACCTATAAATATATATGAAAACCACAACTCTTTGGTTTTTTATCGTCCATATATATTAAGATATGAATGTAGTTTTGTCTTTATGTGAAAAATCCAGATCACCATATCCAAAGCGTAAATGTTTTGAAAATTTGTGTTCTGTATTCAGAGATCATTCAATTTATGTCTTGGGTGATGATTTAGATACCAATCTAATGTCGTTTGTAATGTCCTTTAACGTAACACTAGATAATAAAGTACGTGGTAAAGATCAATACATGCGTGATAAGTTTGAGTTTTGTATCAACAACTTTTCTCCGGAAGATATTGTGTATATGGTTGAAGACGATTATATGCACTATTCTGGATCTGACGTGTTAATACAAGAAGGATTACAACATGCAGATTATGTTACATTATACGATCACCCTGACAAGTATTCATCATTTATTCATCCCAATCCCGAATTAACTGATATCGGTGAAAAAACCGTGGTATTTTTAACAGAACATTCACATTGGAAGTATACAAATTCAACGACGGGTACGTTTGCGTTTAAAAAACAAACATTGATTGAAGACTATGACATTTGGATGAATCAAGTCGTCAATAATATTTGGTTCTACGATTATCAAGGATTTATTGATGTACGTAAAAACAATAGAAAAGTTGCATCTTGTATACCCGGACGCAGTTCACATATGTATCCAGATTTATGTCACAGTCCATTTTTTAAAGATTATTAACATTTACTATGAACTACATTTTTTCTTATAATGTCGATTATTATCCCGGTTCTGATTTTTTATCACGAAACTATATTGGTGCATTTTGTGAGTCGTTACGTAGAATAACATTCAACGGCAAACTTGTGTTATTCACAGAATCTCCAGACAGATTAAAACCATTTATTAAAGGACTAGACGTTACTATTGTTCCAGTTCAAGACATAACAGACCGATTTCATAAAAACAATTATCCTCTAATTTCGGGTCTTGAAGATAATTCCGTTAAAAGACTATATGTTAAAAAACTGTACATTGAAGAAAATAACATCGATACTAATGATAACATCTTATTCATCGATAGTCGTGATGCTATATTTCAAAATGATCCATTTAACTCTACACTCACATCAAAATTAACTTTTGGTGAAGAATGTTTACCCTATATTAACAGTTGGACATCTCCACAGTTCGAAATGTACAAATTTGACGAACCTACATACAATGCTATTATGTCATATGTTGGATATGCAATTAATAGTGGTGTATTTCTTGGCTCAATCGAAAATTACTTAAAACTAATTGATGACGTTTTGAAAGACAATTTGTATGTAAAAAATAATGTATCATGTGTTACAACACGAATACCAGTATGTGATCAGATCATTATCAATAAACTTTTGGCTATAGATAAATTAAGTTATTGTGAGGTGCTTCCTCACAAAAATAACTTTGTTATTAATTATCTACTAGATGGTTCATTTACATACGTTGATAATGTCGTATGTGTAAATGATAAACCCGTTAGCATTGTACATCAATATGATCGCACTCCAGAAATGTTAAAGTTACTTCTTGACCAATACGCTGTATAACTTAAGCGTTTCATATGTCAGATCAATCATGGTTTTTTGATTGAAATATTCTTTTACAAGTTTGTTTTTGTTGATTCGATAATCATCATCACTCAAACTCTTTTCAACTGTTGAGTAGAAGTTATTATCAGGTGAATCGTGAATTGAATAAACAACTTTATCATCAATACTATCAATAACCAAATCTAAAAACGACTTGTTATTGTTTTTGCCTATTTTCATTGCAACACCATCGTTATGAAGACAGGTTAAAATACGTCCGGGCGAAGCAATACTATTACCCTCACTGAAAATACATATCTGTGAATCAAATGCTTGATCTATAACCTCGGTCCATATGTAACTCACACTTGTATCGAAAAATGGAATGGAAAAAAATAACTCTCTAATGTTAGGCGACATTGTTTCATTAATACATCTTTCCCAATATTTTAGATCATGAGGTACAAGTGTAAACTTGATATCTATAAGATGTGGACAACTTATACTGGCTAATGCAAATTGAACTTTGTAATACTCTGTCCAATTATTAAGATGTATTCCTTGAAGTCCTGTAATTCCGTATCTGCCATACACACGTTTCTTTTTATCAACAAATTTCGATTGTACTTGATGACGGTCTTCAAACATTTTGATCAAATGGGCATGTTCATAAAACACAACTGGGTTATATACATTTTTTTGAGGATTGTTAGCCATTGAAAATACAGGCAAATTTTGCAATATTGGAAAATCCCATAAACAATATAGGAGTTCCATATCTAAATCTTGGTATTTTTCTGCAACCAACTTTAACATCAACATAAACTGTGAAGAATTATATTGTGTTTCAAAATATTCTCCGTCGTCTACATAAGTTACATCTTTTCCTTTTATTCGATAATGTGCAAGTCTAGTGTTATTCTTTTGAGCTATATCTTTTATTTCACGTATCGATACATCAAAGTTAAGTTTGTTATACAAACCAATGTATGACTCTATGAATTTTGACTTCATGTTTATTCTAATTTCTTAGCAACAAATAAAATGTTATATCCATCAGTAATATAATCATGTATTACTTCAAAGTTTTTATAGTTGGCGTTATAAAATGCAGTCAATTCACCCGGATAACTTTCATGTTTGTGTGCGGGATTATCTGACTGTCCATTGGCAACATATTGTCTAAATACAGCACGATCTGGTACCATAATTACAATATTTCCTCCCACTTTAAGTACACGATTCCATTCATCCAATAAAGGTTTCCAGTCCAGAAAATCTTCTATCAAATGACTTGAATATACAAAATCAAGGGTTTCGTCTTTAAATGGAAGGTTTGCCGCATTACCAATGTAATTAATACGATTGCCAAAATGTGGTTCTTGACACTGTTCTATTTGAATCGCCCAAGGTACAACAGGCGATCCACCAGAACCCAGATCCACACCATTACCCATGCAGTATGGTACGGTTAAATGTCTACGATACATGGTTTCGCTTACGGCTACCACATCATCGTAAACAATGTCATTGATGTTGAAATTCATATATATTGATTGATAAATTGTTTGATTTTCGAGTAATTTAAAGATTCCTCCGTAAACGTCAAATAAGCATTATCACGGTGAAACATACAGTTTGGCACCAAATGAGAGTTGGTTTCTTGTAATGCTGGTTTTTTCATAGCTTCTACCAACGAATATGGAAAACTCTGATTGCCAATAAATAGTTTTGCTCCATTTAAAACCTGTGCTAAGTGTACGATTCGTTGTGTGGCGTGGTATTTGATATATCCAAACTCTTCAACAAACGAATTGAACTCAGATTTGGTTCCTACAAACACCATTTTGTGTCCGTAGTCATTTACTAATTGTTGCCATGGAAAATGATGACGGTGATATCTGACAGTTCTATTGACCACAATAGGTTTACTATCAAACTGAACTTTTAAATCAAGTTTGATCCACGGATCATTATCAAAATCACTAGGAATATGATTATCAATGTTTATTCGATACAATTGAGTCAATGGAATTTTACGAACAGTATCTTCTTCTTCTTTTGTAAATTTTCCAAGACCCCAATCAATAAACGTTTTTCTAAAATTGTTCAAATCAACGTCAATATCGTCTGGCTTTTTAATTGCAGATTGAACATCAGTAATGTATGATTGTCCCACCAACAGTTCATTAAGCTGCATACACGTTTCCCATGTCATAGGAGACCGTACCGGCATCTCTTGATAGTCACTGGTCAAAATCAACATTCCTTTTCCGTTACATTTCATAAACGGCAATGAGTAGATAATATCACCCAAATCACCAGAATGATGATACTTCAATCCACATATCTTTTTTAGGTTGGGAACGTTTATAGTGGTAAAGCTATGAAAACCATACGAACCATTATACTTTTCACCCTCAATAGAAAATGTTTTTGCCAATTGTTCAGGTGGAAATGAAAATCCATTATCTACTAAATGTTGTCCGTTGATTTCACAGATAAATTCATCTTCAGCATATTTTGGATCGTATGGTAGGTTCTTGATAAACTCCATGATACGTTTTGAACGAAGTGAAAATCCGCCATTACCCCCTAACGTTTTATTGTGTTTCCAAAACCATGGAGCACCAATGTAATCGTAATTTAAAAAGTCAGAATTCCATTTATCAAAGTCAACAATAAATCCATCCCACTGACTGATCAAACAAAACTCGGTATTGATATAGTTTACTAATTTTTTCAATGTAAACTCACTGTATTCTGTTTTTGATGTAATCGGATCTATTTTAACCACATACGGTGACTCAATATTTCTGGATGTCAACAATTTTATGTTGGTAATGCCACGTGCAACATACGTGTCAATAATCTTCAAACACCGTTCTGGATACATGTCGTCTACAAAAACATAAGTAATCGTTTTGTTCAAATCCAAATCACTAAAAAGATTTGAAATTTCTCCCATTATAGACTTACACACAACATCATTGGATACATGCTTTTTAAGCTGTTTATGATAATTTGATTTGGAGTATTTTACAAATGGATCTTTTAACTTATTCTCTAAACGTGATATAGACTGAACCACATCATCCGAATTGTATTCAGACAATACTTCATCATGTTGTGTACAGTATAAGTAAGAATCTCCTGATGACTTTATGGTGACCGTTCCCAATCCAAAATACAATGATTCCAACATTACCAATGGACATGGATCTTCTCTCGACAATAACAAAAAGATATCAGCAGATAAAAGAACCTGTGCAATATCATTAGTTTCTCCTGCGAAAACAACATTTGATTCTTCAGCATACATGTCCTCGTAGGTTCCGTATCCATCAATCTTAATAAACCCCTGATAATATTCAGGCTTTGGTCCTATCCATACAAATTCATATTTGTTAGAATCAAATGATCTGGAGACCTGAATAAACCGATCCAGTCCTTTTCTTACAGACGGAGTTCCAATTCCAATAATTTTGGTTTTACTCTTAGGAACTTTCTGACAATTATTAACAAGTACATCAAAAGCATCTGTATTGATACAAGCAGGAGTATAAAAGATATTCTTATCATATACGGACGAACTCAACAGCATCTGAGTTTGCCATTGCGATACCGTAATAAACTTATCTATATACTTGTATGCACCACTTAATTTGCCTACTTGCGATTCATAATGTTTGAAAAACGTAGAATTTTCATGAAGGTGTAATACCGTTTTGATTTCGGGGTTTACCTTTTTGAACATTGTCAAATATGGCAAAGTCAAAATTGTATTTCCATAAACGACATCTGCATTAATAACTTTATCCAACACACGATAGTAATCAAAGTTAACATCGTTTTTGTTGTCTATAGCTTTGAGCCAAAAACAATTGTACTTTTTATTCCATTCTTCGTAATTTTCACGTTTGATATATGGTTTATCAATACACGCAACATATACTTTAGTGTTAGGATTATTTTTGATGAAATAGTCTATCACTAATTCCAAAACGATGGGAGCACCCGTTTTAGAACAATCGTGAGTTATAAACAAAACGGTTTTTACTTTATTCATAATTTACACACTTAACTGCTGAAATATCACATGATGTCAGATTACTGTATTTTAACGTTTGTACCGAATTATCTAAATCAACGATATCTATTTTACTAATATAAATTCCCAACTGTCTATCATCGTTTGGTGGAATATACGGATTGGTTTCAAACTCGTATTTCTGACGATATGGCAATACAATCTCTATGTGTTGATTGTAAACGTCCGTCTCAAAAATGGTCTCACCGTTAGAAACCACTTTCAATACATTCTTAACCGGACTTAATGACAGTGTAAAACGTGCTTCTTTAAACCGTTTGTTGAACGGAAAGATTGGCGTGAACGTAAACTTAGGCTTTGACCAAAACAAACCATCAGGTTCAAGATCATACTTTTCAGGGAAAAAAATGATCCATTCATTCGTATCAACAGTTTTATAATCAAAACCACAAATATAGTCTATTACATTATTTTTGGTTTCGACAACCTTAACTTGTTTAACGATGTTCGGAAGAAGATTGAATATTTGCGTATTCATATTCTGAGTTTAACGTCCATTTTACTAGCACTATTTGATAATACAACACCAAACTTATAAATTAATGAACATAGAAGACGTGTGACACTATTGATATGAGTATAAAAATGTCTGTATAAAAAACTGTCATGAAATTTCTTTAGTTTTTTAAGTCTTTCTATAAATTCCGCATCATCCTTTTTTCGTTGAAGATTATCATACGCTTCAAACCTGTTTAATGTTATACGTTCAACGTGCCCTGAACTTAAATAAACATTGTAACTGATTGCATAGTCATAATCGGTGTCATCTGATTGAATGTAGTCATACATTTCAATACATCTGGTGATGTTTGTAGGCTCAGTCCACTCTTTGACCTTTTCCATACGTCCGAATCTTCCAAAAAAAGATTTATCGTTGGAATCACCTTCAATATGTTTCAACTCTGTTTGAACAATCAGTAAATTATTGTTTTCATCAATAATATAATTGTCCAATGCACAGTCAAAGTCCTTTGTTTGAAAAGAAGAAGATCCAGAATATCCTTTTGGATCATCTGGCATAGGAAGAGAAACCTTACACAGTATTGTATCAAACATTCCCATAGTTTAACCCTGTGGATACTTCACTTCATACTGAATTTCTGGATATTTTCCCATGAAAATCCTAAACTGCGGCATTTCGAGTGTCGGATGATAATTGGCTTGAATGATAATCTTGTTTGAATTCTCATTTTCATAGTTTGCATACTTGAACCACTCCTTGCTGGCCCAATTATCCCAAACCTCTTTCAGAATTTTCATTTTATTTGTCATATTGTGTTTTTGTTTCTACCATTGAAGTGTTAAAAAACTTAGTCTGTAGATCGTATTTCGCTTTAAATCTACACAAATTGGTTTCATCAATGCTTTTTCCAACAGAAATCTCGTTACTTGCGCGTATAATATCCACCAACTGAAAGGTTTTTACATTTTCCCTTAACAGTTGGTGGTATTCTTCGGAGTTTAGTATTTCATGAACACGGTCTACACCGATTTGTTGTACCAATTCAGTATATAAAACGTTGTAACCTTGTTCACTACGTTGTTTTTTATCAGGATCAATACATTGCGTCATCTTGACTTCAAAGATACTCAAGATATCAAACGCATAACCTTCATCGACACTGATTGTAACCATATTTGTCCGTATACATATTATGTACCCAACGGACGAATACTTATTTTAATTTTGTTTGACTTAGCAAAGTCATAGACCTTACCATCCTCAGTATACGGATAGTAATTGGCATAAATAATAAACTCACGTTTGTTTATGCCGTTTTCTAACCGGTTATACCAAGGACGTTTTCCGTATTTGTCTTCTATAAGCTTAATAAGTTTCATTTGCGTAGATCAGTTAGCAACTTACTGATACAAGCCATCAAAGCGATTTCCTTCAACGGAGGTATCAACAAACTACACTGATACATATATTCGGCAATAACAATTGTAGCGATTGCTTGTTTGCCATTAGCAAATTCATCAACCTTCTGATACAATACGGCAAAGTAATCATCATAGGTCTTGATCTTCTGATCAGCGAGAAACTGACGAATTTCATTGAAAGCGGTAGGCTTACCAATTCCATTCTTGATCATATCTACCAACTTCTGATGCGTATCAGTCTTCAACGACGATTCCTTGTTAATTGTCAACTTACCCTCATGTGTGGACTGTTGTGCCACATTGATAATCTTGCGAATATCTGGATAATAATTGTTAACAATATAAGCCAGATCATCATTCTGGTACTGAACATTCTCTGTCTTTAGAATCTTTGTCAAATGAACCGCAACCGAAACCTTGGTCATCGGAGCGATCTCAAATGTCATACAACGTGAAACAATCGGCAGAATCATCTTCTCATGATAGTTACACGTCAGAATAAACCTCGTAGACATACTGAACGTCTCCATAAGATTACGAAGAGCAGCCTGAGCTTCAGGTGACATATAATCACACTCATCAAGAATGATAACCTTCAGCGGTTTGATTCCAACACACGAAGCAAAACTCTTGATCTTGGTTCGAACGTTGTCAACTTTGTTTTCATCAGAAGCGTTGATATACAACACATCACAATTGATCTGTTTGGTCAACAACTTAGCAAGAGTAGTCTTGCCAGTACCAGCACCGCCATACAACATCAAATGTGGGATGTTCTGTTGATCAATGTAAGCCTTGATCGTAGTAATGATGTTTTCATTGCCGATATAGTTTTCAAGAGTTGTGGGTCGATACTTTTCAACCCACAAACTATGAACCTTTTTATCGTCAGTATGACTAACCTCTTCAAAAAAGGCATCCATAATAATTAGTCGTTAGCTTGAACCGGACCAAAGTGATACACCGAATTAAACGTATCAGTATTGAAAGAAACTGAAGCAAGTCCTGCCTCAGACACCTTCAACACAGCATTCTCACACTCACTGTTAGCATCCAACACCGCCTTGAAGAAGTCAGCGTTGAAATTCAACGGCTTCTCCAACTTGGGAGTACCACTCTTGATCGGAACATCCAACGTAACACGGTTGCTGTTGATCGAAGCATAGCCAATAACCAACTGTACCTTCTTGGTCTTCTTGTTCATCAACAGAGTGAACTTGGTTTCCTCAGACAAAGCATCCTTGGCACTACGATACTTTGCAATGAAGTCCTCAGTCAGATCAATCTCAAAATGATACGGAGGTTCAGTCTTGAGACGTGAAGACTTAGGAATAACCGTCAGTTCAGCCGTCATAAACTGAATTTCAGAAGTTCCGTCAGCGAAAGTCAACGACGTAACACGTCCGTCATTTTCGTTAACGTTAACAGTGATGTCATTGCCCAACGCCTTCAACATCTTTTGAAGCTTGTCGGTATCATACACACCGATTTCCAAATTCGTGGTGAGGTCGGAGAAATCCTTCCAAAACACGTCATACACCAAACTCTTATCGTTTGTGATTGCACTCACACCAAGTTGCTTATCCTTAACGGAAACGGTCCACTTGACTGCGGTGACTTCTCCATTCAGAGAATACTTACTAATGAATTTTTGTAGATTTGTCTTTGTCATAACTTTTTAATTGTTCCTCATACTATAGTCTAACTGATTTGATTTGTCCATTTAATTTAACCAATATTCGTTTTCAAACTGTTCAGGAAATTCGATTACAAAATCCGTGCAAACGGCATGGCATTTTGTCAGATCTCCCATCCATCCTTTTTCTGGCAAAACACACACACTTTCAGGATACAACTGTTTACCCGGATAGGTCCAAATGTACCGTTTGCTGGTCAACACCCAATCTTCGGTGGTATGCCAAAATACGTTAACCGAATAATCCCGAAACAAAATATCAAATGCGTGTCCATTTTTTGCATGAAGCCAAAACTTACGATTGGTAAGAAAATCATACTTAACTTCATACAATGGTTCATCGTGTCCAAGATACCATTTATTTCTAATGTACCAAACATCAATTTCAACATCGTAGCCAGCCTTTTCGGCAATGTTGATATAATCTGGATGGTTTTCCTTTTCAGGAATAACCCCAGTTAAATTACCTCGGTGTGATATTAACTTCATAATGTTTCAAAAAGTGTTCCAAGTCTTCAGGAGTTCCAAGTCCCCACATCTTTTCGATGTTGAATGTACGAATACGCTTACCATCAGCAATGGCTTCATTGAACACTGGACACACATAAAATTCATTGTTGACTCGGATGTTCTTAGCAATCATCTGTTCAGCATACTTTACATAGTCACTACCACGTCTCCAATAGTATATGCCTACAGTCGCCACGTCACTTATAGGACGCTTTTCTGCAACTTCGGTCACATATCCAAGTTGGTCGAGTTTTGCGTAACTCCACTTGGGATGTGTAGACTTGAACGTAAGAATGTTACCATCCAAGTCAGCGGTTGTCGAGGTATAAATAAACTCCTCATTGTTCCACTCAACAAACTGATCACTGTTGGCAATAATCAACGGTTCATCTTTGTCAATGTATTGTTTAGCCAATAATGTGGTACAAGCAGCACCTTCAGTGATTCCTTCCACCTGAACAATTTCGTTGTTTGGACAAAAGTTATTGAGGGTATCTTTGAGGTTGTACTTTTCAAAATGACTTTTTTGAACGATAAAAATATACTTGGCTTCTACATTCAAGTTATCCACTACCCACTGAATCATCGGCTTTCCACGAACATCAATCAAAGGCTTTGGAAATGTATATCCAGCCTTTTCAAATCTACTGCCTGCTCCTGCCATCGGTATTAAAACATTCATCGTTCCTCCTTGCCATTTGGGCCTTTTAACATTTTTGTTGATACAGTCAATGTGTTCCATGATTCTTTCATAGGTTACATCATGTGGATTGTTGACTCCAAGTAAATACGCACCACTGTTGTTTGCAGCATTACGTCCAATAACACTATCTTCAACGATCAACGTTTCTTTGGGTGTAACACCAGACTCAATCATCGCCCTCAAATAAATCTCAGGATGTGGTTTTGGATATTTTACATCCTCATTTGATAAGTAAAAATCAACATACTCCAAAAATCCCAGTTTCAAAAGCGTAATCTTAACACTGTCACGAATGCTATTACTAGCAACCGCAATTTGACACTTTTGTCTCAACTTTCTGAGAACTTCAATTAGTCGAACATCTGGTTGTAACTCTCTTAACATCTGAGAAGTATACAGTTGTTTACGCATCCATATACTTTCAAACTCCATTCCACTTAGTCCCTTTTCTCTACCAAGTATGTCCAACTTCTTGTATGTACTCAAACCATCATATTTGGAAAGATGTTCATCATATGAAATCTCATACTTGGGGTCAACATCACGTAATGCTTTATTCAAAGCATCATAATGTAATTTCTTAGTTTCAACCAATACTCCATCCAAATCAAATACGATCAGTTTAATCATACACATTTCTCAATCTTAAAGTCGGCATATTTGCATCCAAAGTAATCATAGATATATTCAAAATACAAATAGTTGAATACACCCCCTGGCATACGTTTAGGCATAACTAATATTGAGTTTGGAAGTAAAGTTTTTATATTATACAATTCAAACTGACGTTTAAATAAAAGATGTGAAATGCAATTATTACAATCGATACACAGCTTAATAATATCGTCATACACTTTACAGTACACATAAAATGGATCGTGTTTAGCAATACAGAAATTGTCATCAATCCATCCATTTCCACAGCCATATATTTTTCCGTCAATATGAACAACATGATCAACGTGAGTAATAATGTTGTTGTCTGTCAAACAATACAAATGATCCGGATCAAACGGTCTGTGAAGACCTACATCAGGACGAAGACGTATATAATAATCATACTTCGTATTGTTCTGATGTTCATATTCTTTGACTATACTAAACAGTCTATTCAATTTATATAACCAATACAATGTGTTGGACACTTTATTGTCTTGTGTATGTTGATACGTTTGAACCAACTGTTGATGTTCTCTGAAGTTTTTTATCAGTCCACTTGTATATGGTGTAAAACTTTCAACGTCTATAACCTTCCAATACTCAAGATACGCGTTGATGCATGGATCTGTTGTATCTTCTTTCCAGAATGATCCAAACATATCAACTTGATGACCCGCAAATTTGAGAGGGCCAATCAAATTCTCCAGATTCAAATCGACAACTCTGTCAAACAAATCTGTTCTCCCCGACATCAATATAGCGATCTTCATAATTAGAATTCAAAAAAGTTTGCTGCAGCTTCCCAATTTGCATTGGGATAATCCCACTTCAACACGTTGTAAAACTCCATCAACTTGCTCTTGAGTTCTTGTTCATACATTGCATCTCTGTCAATATACTTCTCAATAAAGTCCAAAATAGGTTGTGGATCGGTTCCGTCAGCCTTCATAGCCATACACTCTACTCCAAACTCATTTTGTTTTACATAAACCCACTTGATCTTTTGTCCATGAAATATTGGCGGAATAATCTTTGTGAGACCATGTTTTTCCAATAGATCGTTGTAAATCAAAGCAGCTTTCACCTGAGCAGGAGTTCCACTGATAATTTGAAACGGTTGTCTTCCCTTCGGATTGTAATCCTTCTTCTTATCCTGACTCTTGAACTTCACACTAGTATTCTTAGCAAGTTCAATGATGGTATACTCCTTCATTTTAGATTTGAAATCCAAAATCTTCTTATTGATGGTTTGTTCATCCACGTTCTTCAGAAAGTCAATCAGAATTTCTTTCATGAACACACGGAACTTGGCAGGAAATGAAGTTCGTACAACATCAATTCCCTTGACTTCCAATTCATCACATTCCACACCACCCTTGTTGATGATGAACTGACAATACCGTTTCTTTGCCAACCAGAACGATGACTTAGCAATCACTTCTTGTTTTGCATCAAATCGATGATTCTTGACGTTAAACAAACGAAGTGCCATTACATCAAACATGTTGTTGACATAGTTTTGAGCCTCACTTGTGACCTTCAAAATAGCTTCAGTCATTTGCTTTTCATCGTTCATATCAATGTCAGGCATTGTTTTCTTGATGATTGGCAAAGCACTAGCAAAACATGAATCGGTATCAACATAGATTACATAATCCTGTCCCTTAGCATCTTCGCCAAGAACGTTTCTGTAATACTGATTGATCGCCATGTTTGCTGTCTTGATGATACTGACACCACTCAAGGTTACAGCTTCAGCGTTGTCCTTATCATAAAACCGAAACACAGGCAAACCCAAACAACCGTAAATGGAGTTGAGCAAAATCTTTTGCACCTTCTGACGTTGGTCATAGAACTCATACATTTCCCAATTCTTTTCTTCAGCATACTTACTGGCCATCTTACGCATTTCTTTGCGTTGATTGAACCACTTAATCAAAATGCTTGGAATTGTACCTTCTTGTCCAGTTTCCTTTGGCAAACGATACACAGCACCATTACTAGCCACACTCAGGTTATTCTGAATCAACATTTCACTGAACTCTTTGGCACTATACTTTTGACCACTCAAGATCACTTCACTCAACTTTCCACGAACAAAGTCCTCAGCATTCCAGTTTTCAACCTTAGCTATCTTGGTCTCAGGGCTGATGTTAAGGCTGATGATGATATTCGGATACATTGATGTGAGGTCCAAATCAAACACCCAGTTATACCTGCCAGGAACAGGATCTTTAACAAACGCACCTTCAAATCCCTCTTCTCCTTCTTCAAGTCGTTGTTCATATTCTTCCCGTCCTTCCACTGGTTTATTTGGAGCAACACGTCCCTGACGACGCAAATACATCAAAATTGCACCTTCAAGATAACGTGATGAAGTTCCAAATTGTTCATATCCAACGTGTCCGGTATGACAAATACGACGAGCCAGATCAATGAATTGTAGCTTTTTATCCAAAGCCACAACGATCTTAACGTCGTTCAAGTTGTAATCAATGTACTTCTTGATGTCGTCCCTGTACAAGTCATTCAAACTTCCGGTATAACTGATCTTTTCGATATTGACCACCTTCTTACCAATAGCACCTAGCGTATAACTTGGCTCGTTCTTACCACTGAACTTCTGATACAAAGTCAGATAGTCCATACAAGACACACCAGCGACAACCATACGTTTGGAATACGTATTGTAATAACACTCCTGAATGGGACTCAACCGTTTGGCAAAGTGAGCACCCATCACTCGTTTGATACGATTATACAAGTACGGCACGTCGAATCCGTCAATGTTCCATCCTGTAATGATCGTGGGTTGAATTTCTTCCCACTTGTTCATGAAATGACTAATCAACGACTCCTCGTTATCATAACTCAGAATTGTAGTTTCTTCAGTCTCACTGTCTTGAAGTTTACCTTCTTTGTCCAAGATAAAGGCAGTATACTTCTTCGTCACAGAATCATACAAAGCGATAGCAGTAAGTTCCTTGTCTCCCTCTTCCACAACGGGAAATCCACCTTCGGAACTCACCTCAATATCGAAAAAGACAACACGATGTCCCTTGGAAGGTTCATCACTATCCTCATAAGCATCAATCAAGACACGTGTTTCAGAAGGAACATCTCCTTCAAAAACAGACGGATCATTTCGATTGAACATGGTGACCTTTTCAAGTTCATCACCATACACTGAACGATACCGTCCTCCGGGTTTCTTACGATACGCATACTTTGGCATGGGAAACTTGACATAACCCTTTTCGTCATCCCACAAATGCACTTCATCAGTTTTTTTGTCGATATAAATGTTCTGATACATAACTTATTGAATTTCCAACTTTGCTTTTAGACTATCATAGATAGGACGATGTTCGTCTTTGATGTTGTCTTTTAACTGCCCGATTCTATGTACAAGCCAACCATGTTTGATAGAAGGAAAAATTGCTGGTTCCATTTCAATACCAACGATGGCAGGTTTATAGACTTTGTTGATCATAAACCATAACATGGCAGTTTCATCCTCAGTTAGAGAATGTAATTGTTCTAATCTCATTTTATAACCTTAATTGATGAGTGACAAAATGTCAATCTATTCTAACGCCCCGAACTGTTTTGTCAATTATACAAAATCGAACATGTTTGGCATCTTCATCTACGGCGTTTACACCCAATAGATATGACTCACCGTCTCCCTTAGCTGTTTCTTTAATTGAGAAAATGTTTCCACGTCGCATGGTATCAACACCACGTCCCTGAAATTTAGGAGCTGGAACAATCACCACAGTTTGATTGGCTTTTACGTTTTCTTTGCGTTTTGAAGAGTTATCCAAGATTACAGCAGAACCGTCAAGAACAATCACCACCGTGGTACGATCATCAGCCTGAATGACAAATTTACCTTTGGACAAAATAATTGATGCCAAAGACGTATTGATTGTGGCAATAGATGACGTATCACCACCCTGATTAGAGTATACATCCAACTCGCCAGATATCAACGAAATTGATTTTGTATACGTCGAATACTTGGTTTTTGTTGGCAGTTCGTTTAGGTTATCAAAGGTTTGATCAAAGTTGTCAACGGTCAAATGTGCAGTTTCTTTAACGTTGACGTACACGTCGTCAGAAAATGCCACGGTGACTTCCGAGTTGGTTGATGTTTTGAATGCATAGTTGTTTCCATTAACGGTATATGTTTGTCCAACTGTAGGGGCGTTGGTTGACAACACGTTATTTTTCACATTTTCCAAAACTACTTCACCTGATGATTTTTGAATGTAGAATACGCCATTAGCGTAAACTGAGAAAGTGAACAACAGTGAGATTAATATATTCTTCATACGTTTATAAGATGTAGACTTTTGGGATTGAGTCTGATACTCTATATAAGTATGTCTGATATTAAAGAAGAAAAAAACAAAAAGACGGTCAGCTTTTCACAATATTCTGGATGGTTCAAGTGTCCCCACAGTTGGTACCTCAACTATTTGAAAGGTTTGCGTACTTATGAAGCCAGTTTAAATACCTGTTTTGGTACTGCCATTCACAATACGATTCAAGATTATATTAAGTCACTTTACACTGAGGGTCCAGAAGTTGCAGATGAAATGGATCTTGTTAAGAAGTTTCGTGAGGACTTTAACAAGATTTTAGCTGAAGAAAAACACACCATCAAAGAACCATTTACAGATGATGATGTCACTGGATTTTTGTTTGACGGTGAAGATATCTTGAAAACCTTCAGCAACTCTGCCAATCGAATCAAGTATTTTCCAAGTCGAAAGTACGAGTTTATTGGAGTTGAAGTTCCACTGGATGTTCCTATCAAAAACAACGTGCGGTTCATTGCGTATGTCGATTTGATTCTACGTGATAAAACCAGTGGCAAATACAAGATTTGGGATTTTAAGACCAGTGCCATGGGTTGGAACAAGTACCAACTGGCTGATGAAAGTAAATACGCACAGTTGTTGTTGTATAAGGCTTTTTATGCAAAACAGTTTAATGTTCCCCTTGACGCAATCGACGTTGAATTCTTTATTCTAAAACGTAAACTGTACGAAAACGTTGCTTTTCCACAAAGTCGTATTCAGATTTTTGAACCGTCTAATACCAAGAGTTATGTATCCAAGTCATTGGTGACATTTACATCGTTTATTGACGAGTGTTTTACTCCAGAAGGTACATATAAAGAAGACGGTTATTATCCAAAAGTTCCCGGTAAATCAAAAAAGAATTGTAAGTATTGTACTCATTACAAAACCAATTGTGATGGCAAAGAAACTAAAGACGATAATTAAAAATAAGACGCTCGTATATGCGCATATATGTATATTCAAATATACAAGTTATGTCTAAAGCATTTACGAGCGTCAAGGTTGACAAGGACGTATACGAACAATTCAAACAAATTTGCATCAACCGCAAGTTTCACCTCCAAGATCTAGTAAATAGATCGTTATATTTGTTTATGAACGATTCTACGTTTCGAGATACAGTGTACAATTACAATGTGCCTGTATTGTCAAAGGAAAGTCAAGAAACCGTTTTACCAAGTCTTCAACAAACTCAACAATAAGTTATGGCAAAAAAGAAAATTCTATTGCTCAGCGATGATCTGAGAATGCACAGTGGCGTCTCTACAATGAGTCGTGAATTAGTTATGGGAACCGTTCATCATTATGATTGGGTTCAAATTGCAGGAGCTATTAACCATCCTGATAAAGGAAAGGTTATTAACATGTCTGATGAAGTCCAAAAAGGAACAGGTGTCAAAGATGCATACGTGGTTCTATATCCCACCGCTGGATATGGTAGCGATGACGTTTTGTACGCTGTTATGGCACGTGAAAATCCAGATGTCATAATGCACTTCACCGATCCTCGTTATTGGACATGGTTATATGCTATTGAACGTGAACTTCGTAAGAAGATTCCTATTACATACCTAAACATCTGGGACGATCTACCATATCCAATGTGGAACAAACCTTTCTATGAAAGTTGTGACGCTTTGTTTAGTATCAGCAAACAAACCTATAACATCAACAAATGGGTACTAGGACCAGAAAATTGTACTTCAATTGACGGTGACTTTGATAAAGATGGAAATGTAGTAAAGGAGAACGTATAATATGCCAATTAAAGGAAAAACACTATTGCACTATGTACCTCATGGAATCAACCAAGAAGTATTTCGTCCATTTGATAAAACAGAAAAAAATCTAGTAGAAGGAAAGAAGAGATTTTTTAACGGAGCAACATACGATTATTCAATCTTTTTCAATAGTCGTAACGTAAAACGTAAACAAGTTTCTAACGTACTTTTGGCATTCCGAATCTTTTGTGACAGTTTGTCACCAGAAGAAGCTAAAAAGGTATGTTTGATTCTTCATACAGAAGCCGTGGGTCAAAACGGACACGGTACAGATCTTCCCGCTGTAAAAGAAGCTATTTGTAAAAACTATACAGTGTTCTTTTCACAAAAGAAAATCACACCGGGAGAAATGAACTTGATGTACAATCTATCGGATGTAACCATCAATGTTTCAAGCAACGAAGGTTTTGGACTCAGTGTTGCAGAATCAATTATGGCTGGAACTCCAATTATTGTAAATGTAACCGGTGGTTTGCAAGATCAAATCGGTCAAGTGGATGACAACGGCAATCCCGTGGAATTCACCAAAGAATTTGGAACCAATAACATCGGCAAGTATAAAAACCACGGTGTATGGGCAAAACCAGTTTGGCCAAAAGTATTAGATACACACGGAAGCAATCAAACACCATACATCTTTGATGATATGACTGATGCACGTGATATTGCAGAAGCAATGATGTATTGGTACTTGATTCCTGACGAAGAACGTACTCGTCGTGGTGAAGTTGGTCGTAACTGGGCAATAAATGAAGGCGGTATCAACGCGAACAACATGTGTAATCAATTCATTACAGCTATGGATTATACTCTAAACAATTTCACTCCAAGTGAACCGTTTAGTATTCATACAACCGATGAATTTGTTGGACAATCTCTACCAGACAATTGTATGGGTGTGGATTTTGGAAAGGTCGATATTGAAAAAGTTAAAAAGGAAATTCTATGAAGATTCAAGTATTAAAGAATGAGACATATCAGTCTACGGACAATCTACCCAAGAAAGGTACTGATAGAGCTACAGGTTTTGATGTAGTTGTTACAAGTGCGTCAGAAATTGTTGGTGAATTATATGAGAACGGCTCATATAAACGCATTGACTACATTCAATACAAGACCAATCTTAAGTTGGCAGTTCAAAAAGATCGTCAATTCAGTAACTTTGGTTATACCGATTTGGATTATGACATTCTAGCATTTCCTCGTAGTAGTGTTAGTAAGTATAATCTAGTATTAGCCAATTGTATCGGATTGATTGACGCAGATTATCGTGGTGAAGTATTGCTTCGTTTCAAGTATATCTGGCAACCAGAAGATTATAGAATTAGAACTGATAATCTATTGGAAGGACATGTTAACTTTACTAAACTCTATAATAAGGGTGATAAAGTATGTCAACTCAAAGTAACAAAGGTTGAAAATGTAGAATTTGTTTTGGTAGATGAACTGGATTCTACTAATAGAGGTGATGGAGGTTTTGGAAGTACAGATACTCCTAAACTCGTTGCACCACCACAATCGGCAGGCAAATCAATTGAAGATCTAATTAAACAAAAAGAAATTACCTTTCAGGCTAATACTTTAAAGTATTCGGAAATGATTAAAGAAAGAGACAACAAAATTTTTGGAAACTAATATGAATAAACCGTTATGTGTTATACAAGCTCCTGTATTCAGTCGTAGTGGATATGGTGATTGGTCGAGAGAAGTAGCTAAGAGTGTTCTTAGATACGGAAAATATGATTTGAGGATTGCTACAACCAAGTGGGGAAACAATCCGATCAAACGTTTTCAAGACGATCTTGATTTCAATGATCCTCTAAATCTTGCTCTTTTTGACAAGATGTTGAAGGAACCACTCAATCGTCAACCCGACCTATTCATTCAAATTTCAATTCCCAATGAGTTCAAACCCATTGGCAAATATAACATTGGTATGACAGCCGGTATTGAAACTACCGCTGCTGCCGGTGAATGGATTGAGGGGTTGAACAAAATGGATATGAATGTTGTTACGTCACGACATTCCAAGAAGGTGTTTGATGATGCAGACTACACCAAGGAATTTCAAGATGGAAGCGGTCGTAAAGAACAACTTCGTAGTACAAAACCTATGGAGGTATGTTTCTGGGGAGCAAATACCGATATTTACAAGATCACCGATCAAAAGGTTGACTCTGTTGAAAAGGTTATGAGTACAATTCCAGAACAATACGCATTTTTGTTTGTTGGTCAATGGACCCACGATCATCCATTCTTTGACAGAAAAGACATAGGCAACCTTATTAAGACGTTCTTGAATGCATTTAAAGATCGTCCCAACAAGCCTTGTTTGATTCTCAAGACAAGTGGTACCAACTATTCTAAGATGGATAAAGACGCAATCTTGAAAAAGATTAAGATCGTCCAATCACAAGTTCAAGGTGATCTTCCAAAAGTCTATTTGATTCATGGCGAACTAAATGACATCGAAATGAACGCTCTTTTCAATCATGAAAAGGTCAAGTGTCATATCAGTTTCACCCACGGTGAAGGATTTGGTCACCCTCTTCTGTTGGCATCACTTAGTGGAAAACCATTGCTTGTATCTGATTGGAGTGGTCATTTGGACTTTTTGTCAACCAACAAAGATTGTTTGTTGCCAGGACGTGTTGAACTAATTCCCGCTGGATCTGCAAATCAGTGGTTGATCAAAGAATCTGCGTGGTTCAACGTATCATATAGTTTGGCAGAAGAACGTATGAAACAATATTACTTTAGTATGAGTCAACGTATCAAAGACAATGCATTGACGCTTGCCAACCACAACGCTGAACACTTTTCAACACAAGCAATGGATAAAACTTTGCACGCAATTTTTGAAAAGTATGTTCCAGAGTTTGCTGTAGAACAAAAGATTGTTATTCCACAACTAAAAATGAATGTTCCGTCAGTTCCTAAAGTTGTTGTATGAAACCATTCATTTCATATTTGGTAACATGTCATAACGAGGGTGTGCAATTGCGCACCCTTTTATCTCTTCTTCTGAAGTACTCAGAAGGAAATCAAATCGTGGTATTGGATGATTATTCTACAGATCCAATTACTTTAGAAGTATTACATGAATATCAATCAGTTGTTGGTGTTAAATTGGTTACACACCATCTCAATAAAGATTATGGTGCACATAAAACTTATGGCACACAACAGTGTGATGGAGAATATGTGTTTCAAATTGACGCAGATGAATTACCCAGCGAGGTTTTGCTGGTTAATTTGTATGCATTGTTGCAATCTAATCCATCATGTGAAATGTTTTGGGTTCCACGTGTAAACAACTTTATTGGTGTTACATCAGAAGATATCAAAAATTACGGATGGCATACAAATGAAAAGGGTCATATCATGTGGCCCGACTATCAGTCACGCATATACAAGAATCTTTCACATATCAAATGGGATCGTAAACTTCACGAAACCATTGTGGGATTCAAAGAGTATGCTCGTATTCCAGCTATAGAAGAGTTGTCGTTGTATCATACAAAGACTATTGAAAAACAACGTAACGACAATACAAGATATATGAAAGAATTCTCCCACGAAGATAATTATCGAAAGTAATTTATGGAAAAAATACCGATGTACTGTTTGTATTCTTCTCAAATGAAAACAATCTTTGAGAATCATTTTTATCCTTCATTCATGCAATTCAATAGCGACGTGTTTGATCTAACCGTTTTTGATACGGAAGTTGAAGGAAATGGAAACTATAACACAAAAGGATACATGGAATGTATGCATCAAAAAACCACAATGATGCTAAAAACCATAAAAGAAAACGTTGGACGAGTTATTGTATGGAGTGATATTGACATTCGATTTATTTCAAAAATAGATTTATCATCATACGACGAACACTTGACCATTTTGAAAGAACATTGGTTTCCAGAATCTTCGGTGTTAAATCCTGCGTTTGCTAAAATTCAGTGTAATGATGTAACCGTCAACTTTTTTGAACGGTTGTTGGAAGTATGTAAAGAAGAATACGTTCATGATATGGATGGAATTAATCATTTTAGAGACAAACTCCCACCCATTAATATTGGTGTATTTGATTCAAGGTATTTACAATTTACATCCTTAAAACGAATTCCTTTAGAATGTACTATATGTAACAACAATACAGAGGCTTATTCGTGTTTACATCAACTAATTAACCTTGATCAAATTGATCGTACAAACACAATATTGTTTCATGCAAACTTTACTATTGCAAACAATCGTAACACTAGCATGGGCCTCAAATTAGAACAACTAGATTATCTTGTTAAATGATCACAATTACAATAGGAACAAATGGCAGATTTGGAAATCAGATGTTTCAATATGCATCTTTGATGGGTATCGCAGATAAACAAAACTGTTTGTATGGTATCAATTATAAATTTGGTTCAGGACATACATGGAACGAATTTCCAGATGACCGAGAATTGAACCTATACACTTTGGTATTACCCAAAGCATTTCATTTGTCAGCGTTACACTGTGAAGAAAAGTATAACGTAATCAATGAATATAGTCACTTTCATTTCAATCCAGATTTCTTTAATACTGGTGATGATGTTCATCTACACGGTTATTTTCAAACCGAAAAGTATTTCAAACATATTGAATCTAAAGTTCGATCCGAATTCACTTTCAAAAAAGAAATTGTTGACGCAGCCAAAGATTACTTAAAAGACAAACAGTTTAACGAAACTGTGGCACTACATGTTCGACGGGGTGACTATCTACAACTAGCACATCATGGAGCATGTGATTTATCATATTATATCAAAGCACTAGAACATTTTACCGATAAACAGTACAATTTTGTTATAATGACAGACGATATTGAATGGGCAAAATCTACATTTGTCGGATCTGATAATTTCTTTATTTCAGAAACACACAACCAGTTTGTTGATATGTGTATCATGACTCTATGTAATCATAATATCATTGCAAATAGCACATTTAGTTGGTGGGGTGCTTGGTTAAATACGTCACCAAACAAAAAGGTTATTGCGCCTTCACGTTGGTTTGGTCCGGGTGTGCCCTTAAACACAAAAGATTTATACTTGTCCGATTGGATTATTATATGAAAATTCCACAAGAGATACAATTAATTCGAAAAGCAGAAACCATCACTGATGGTTTGATTCCTTTGCACGATTGTACTTTTATCATTCCTGTACGTATTGAAAGTGAAGATCGCCGTAAAAACTTCACAATTGTGTATGACTATTTGAGTCGTAACTTTGAAACAAACATTATTATATACGAATGTTCCAAAGAAAAAACTGCAATGGACTTGATTCGAAATGATGTTACTTACGTCTTTGATAAACAAACAGAAACTTCAACTTTTCACAGAACCAAGTATCTTAACCGAATGTTGAGTCTTGTTAATACTACGGTTACCGTAAATTATGATATTGATGTGGTTCTTCCTATAGAATCATATCTGATGGCATACAAAAAGATTGTACGTCAAGATTATGATTTGGTCTATCCATTTGCTATTGGAAAATATCAAAAGAAAGTAAATGACTCTGGAAGAAAGAAGTTATTGGATAAGTCATCTGTTGTAGAATTAACTCCCCAAGATTATTCAGATTGTCAATGTGAATACGGTCATTGTCAGTTCTTCAATACGCAATCATATAAAACCTACGGATGGGAAAATGAACATTTTGTTTCATATGGACCAGAAGACCGTGAACGATATGAACGGTTCAAAAAACTTGAAAGAAATGTGACACATTTGGAAAAGGGATATGTATATCATATAGAACACAGTCGTGGTACTGACTCAAATGAGAAAAATCCATTCTTTGAACACAATAACTCTTTGTATAAAAAGCTAGGCTCCATGAACAAAGACGAGCTAACAAACTACTATAAAGAAATCGACTACATACAATCTTACTAATTTATGAAAATTGCCGTTATATCAATCGCCACAAACAAATATAAAGACTTTTTACGTCCGTTAGTCGAATCAGTTAAAACGCATTTTATTCCCAATGTACAAAAAGACTTTTATCTATTCACCGATGAAAGTCTTGATTGGTTTGATTCATCAGTAAAGTGGCATAAAATCGAACATCAACCATGGCCCTATATCACATTAAAACGGTTTGAGTTTATATCCGCATGTCTTGACCAACTCAAAGAATACGATTACGTGTTCTATTTTGACAGCGATATGGAATTTGTAGACACGTTGACATCATTTGATATCGGCAACAAAAAATATTATGCGGTTTGTCATCCTTCGGTGGTAAACAATCTTAATTTCTGGCCAGTTGAAACCAATTCAGAATCTACTGCATATATCCAAAATCGTAATCGGTGTGTATATGTTCAAGGATGCGTTTGGGGCAGTCGTGGAGCCAATATTGAAACGATGGTCAATACCATGAAAAACAATATCAATACAGACTTGTCAAAAAACCTTATTGCAATTTGGCATGATGAATCACACTTGAATAAGTTTATGGTAGATAACGTAAAGGACGTTATCATTTTGAGTCCAAGTATGGCATATCCCGAACATTGGAACTTGCCAGTTAACAAACTTGTTATTCACAAAGATAAAAACATGGTTGATTATCCACGATTCAAAGGAGCTACACCGTAATGAAAATTGTTATTTGGGGACATCCACTATATTCACATACCCACTCTTATGTTCACTCGTCTTATTACAAGGCTGCAAAATCAATGGGACACGAAGTTTATTGGTTTCACGATCAAGACTACCCAAAAGACTTCGACTATTCCAACACCACGTTTATTACTGAGGGATTTGCAGACGCAAACATTCCATTAAATTCATCCAGCACATACTTTGTGATGTATTGTCCCTCTCCAAAAAAGTATTTGGATGCAGGAGTTAAACGGTATATTGACGTGCGATGTGTTGCAAAAGATCATAATGATCACATACACTCTTATTCAGTAGACAAAACAACCACTCAAAAAGTTGGACCTTCGTGTTATTTTGTTCCAAAAACAAATAACAAAGTTCATGTTAAAAACAATTATATAGATTATACCATAGACGATTTTGATAAATTCTATTTGAGTTGGGCAACCAATCTACTTCCATCAGAATTCAACATAGAAGACGTATATCTCAAACGAGAAAACGCAATCTATTTCTGTGGCAGTCTTTCCGGTTCAGGTATTTGTGAGAATCTGAGTAATTGGCTGCCGTTTATAAACGAATGCAAAAAACATGGTATTGCATTTTATCATAATGATCCGTGGAAAAATCCTTTATCAGATGATAAAGTCAAAGAGTTGGTTCAAAAATCAATTTTGGGCATTGATATACGTGGACCAGAACATGCAAAAACCGGCATCATAACGTGTCGAATATTCAAAAATATCAGTTATGGACATCTTGGATTGACCAACTCAGAGGAAATTTACAAAGAGATGGATGGAAACTGCATATACAATCCAAATCCTCAAGAACTATTTCGTCTAGGAATGGAAAAACGTACCGATTATGAAACTATCAAAAAATCGATGTTATACGTAAAAGAAAATCATACCTATATCAACAGAATCACAAGCATGTTTTCAATTTTATAATTTATGTTTAGATCAGACGCATATCAAGATCAATTTGTATACAAACTTCTCAACCAAAAACGTCACGGATATTTCGTAGATATTGGAAGTTGTGGTGCAATCAACTCAAACAACTCATACTTTTTCGAATCTCTTGGATGGCGAGGAATATGCGTTGAAATTGATAAAGGTTACGCACCAAGTTATTCGGAACGTAGGTGTACGTTTATAAACCAAAACGCACTTACAGTTGACTACACTAACGTTCTTGAAAATGATAACGCTCCATTGTTTATAGACTATCTCTCGGTTGATATTGATGAACTGAGCATTGATGCCATTAAGTTATTGCCACACGACAAATACACGTTTGGGGTGATTACAATAGAACACGATGGTTATATCTACGGCAATCGTTATAGGCAACCGCAACGTGAGTTTTTAAAGTCACTTGGTTATCATCTATTGGGTTCAGATGTACGTGTTCCTGATAGACATTTTAGATCTTTAAGCACTCTCAATCATTTGGATAACAACGGATTTGAAGATTGGTGGGTTCATCCATCTTTGCAAAAGAATCATTATATGTTTAATCACATCTATCCTGAAGATTTAATTGCGCAACTATGACAGTCTTTCTGGTAAATCATAAAGTCAAAAATTGTGGAGTATACCAGTATGGAAAACGTGTTGCGTCTATTCTAACCAAGTCAAAAAACTTGTTGGTTCATTATCTCGAAATGGACGACAGCAACGATTTTCTAACACAAGTAAACATTCACAATCCATCTGTTATTGTTTACAATCATTTGACAGGAACAATGCCTTGGGTAGATACAACTTTTGTTAATCAACTTCGTCAACGAGGAATTAAACAAGGAACCATCGTACATAACGTAGCATACTCAACATTTTTCGACTTTTATTTGCATCAGGATCCAAACTATAACGTTCACAAAAACAATTATAAGTTGTTGCGTCCATTGTTTGAATACAACAAATCGGTTGCTGTTGATCCGCACAAAATCAAAATTGGATCGTTTGGGTTTGGATTTGCATCAAAACAATACGAACAGTTATGCGCATGTGTACGTGATAATTTTTTAAGAACAAACGTTCCAGTTGAATTGAGACTACATCTGACGCATTCACATTTTTGTGAAAATTCAAGAGACATTCAAAACATCAAGTACAACGCATCACGAATACTTAACAATCCCAACATTAACTTAGTTATCACTACAGACTTCATTAGTGATGATGATCTTTTAGATTTTCTTGCGGGAAATGATCTTAACATCTTTTTTTATCAAAAGTATCACGAATACAATGGAATATCATCGTCTGTAGATTATGCATTGTCGGTTAAACGTCCTATCGCAATATGTAAAAGCAACATGTTTTCACACATATGGAATACCAAACCATCAATTTGTGTTGAAGAAATGGCATTGACTGACATAATTAACATGGGCATTACACCGTTAGAACAATATTATAATAGTTGGTCACACAATAAGTTTATTGAAGTATTTGAACATAACATTAACGACGTTACAAAATGAATAAATTAGGAGTATTGGTTACATGTTATAATGAAGTGTCAGCAGTAGAGTATTCGTTGACAATATTTCGTCAGATATATCCACATGTAAAAATATACCTGACAACCGAAAGTCGTTCTTCGGATTATAGCAGACTGTTGTCATTGGAAAATATCAGTATCAACCACGTTGCTGATACCATGTATTTTATTCGTCATATCACAGATCAGAACTTTACCGAACCACATTTTCAAAACAAAATGATTGTGGCAACAAATGCATTCTTAACAAGAGTGTCAAAAGCTATTGAGTATTGTCAAAGTGATTATTTGTTGTTGATGGACCCAGATACACTTGTACGTGGCCCCCTCAACATTCCTAGAGGTGTGAAACTGTTGGGTACACGTATCAATCAAGGACTTCCCTCGGCATTACGAGAGATTTTGTTAAAAACTCCGGGTGCTATTGATATTAATTGTTGGGGAGCAACACCTGCGATCATTCATAATCAAACGTTTTTGAAGTCTTACAAATATGTAATGGAACAAGATCAAACGTTTTTGTCACGAATAGCACAAACATTTTATGCCATTTATGCACATGATGTGATTTTACCGATACTATTTGCATTACAAGGAGAAAAAGAAACTTTCAATCCGGAAATAATAGAATGTAATCGTCAACCATATTGGCATATGACGAGTCATCCGTTAGTCCATCAATTTAAATATTTATATGATAACAATTGTCACAGCATTGTACAATATCAACCGTGAACGAGAAGGTGACGGACGACCTTTTAATGATTATTTGAAATGGTTACCCGAAACCTTATCTTTGTCCTGTAACTACGTCATTTATACAGAAATTGGAGTTGTTCCATATATTCCAAAACAACCCAACATTAAAGTGGTTGTAACTTCGCCTGAAGAAATACCGTTGTATCACAAACGAGGACACATTCAAAGCATTCTGAGTGACAGAACATATCTTTCACAGATTAAACATCCAACCCGAGTGGAATGTGTACTTCCAATGTATACCGTCATTCAGTATTCAAAATTTGAGTGGTTGAAACGTACCATCAAAGAAAATCCATTTGGATCATCATACTTTTTCTGGATGGACGCTGGTTGTAGTAGATTCTTTGATGGACTATCTAAGTCGTTTCCGAATCACAATAACCTTCCTCCAAAGTTTCTAATTCAGGGAAACGTGAACACCAACCGTATTCCTATAGATGAACATTATAAGTGGATGTCAGATTGTGTTCTTGTAGGCACATTTTTTGGCGGACCAACTGAGTATGTAACAAAAGTGTCAGATTTGACTCTAAAGTTCTTACAAGAAGAAATGTTGGATAAGAACATGATCAACAATGAACAGATTGCACTTGCGTTTATATGTAAACGTGAACCGTCTTTATTCAATATTTATATCAAACTGAACGGACAACATCTTCCGGTTTTAAAGATATTAGAATAATATGAACCCCTCTTATTTTGGCGATCAAAACATTGACGAAACTGTCAGAAATAGATATTTTCCAGACTTTTCATACAAAGGAACCATTGTAGAAGTGGGAGGTGCAACCCCAGAGTATCTTTCGATGTCTCGTCATTTCAAGTTGAACGGATGGAGAGCTATTGTGATTGAACCAAATCCTACGTTTTGTGAAGAACACCGTAAAATCGGCAATGAAATATATGAACTAGCGTGTTCAGACAAAGATGAAGATAACGTAGATTTTGTCGTTGTTCATGCTAATTCGGGAAAGGTTACTGATCATTCATTTTCTTCATTAAAAGTCAAAGACTCGTATCGTCAAATTGCAAACAACTGGGTAGACCGGTTAAAACATACAATGATCAAGGTCAATGTTAGAAAACTTGATACTATAATAAAAGATTACCAAATTGAAAACATAGATATATTGTCAGTGGATGTCGAAGGTTGGGAGTTGGAAGTCATGAAAGGATTGTCTCTAATTAATCCCAAAGTCGTCATCTTGGAAAATCTATTTAAAGAAGAATCATATCGTCAATACATGATCGAACGCGGTTATAAATTTATCGAAAAGATCTGGGATAACGATATCTACGAAAAAGAGTTATGAAAATTTCAATCATCGGACCAGGCATCATGCCAATTCCACCCAAAGGTTGGGGTGCTGTAGAATCTCTCATTTGGGACTATAACATCGAACTCAAGAATTTAGGCCACGATGTACAAATCGTCAATACACAGAACCAACAAGAAATTGTCAATCAAGTCAATTCTTTTAACCCCGATTTTGTTCATCTACAATATGATGATTTATACAATGTGATGCCTTATATTAACTGTAAACACAAGGCTGCCACAACACATTATGGTTATCTTGAACAACCACATCGTTATGGCGGATACGGTAGAGTGTTTTCAGCATTCCTTCAAGGTGATTTCAACATCATTTGTTTATCAGAAGGAATCAAAAAGGTATATAAGCACTACGGAGTCAATGAAAATAGACTGTATGTGGTTGGCAATGGTGCAAGAAAAGATCTGTTTAGATACACTGACGCACCAACCAAACAGGACAAAAGCGTATATCTAGCAAAAATCACTGACAGAAAACGTCAATGGTTGTATCAAAATATCAATGATATCGATTTCGTTGGAAACAAAGATGACATTAGATTCAATTTTAATCGAAGTAACTATCTTGGTGAGTGGGATAAAGACACGTTGTATCACAACCTCACAGATTATGCCAATTTGGTTTTGTTGAGTGATGGTGAAGCAGATCCACTTGTTACCAAAGAAGCTCTTATTGCGGGTCTTGGTGTTGTTGTTTCAGAGTGTTCTACTGCAAACTTGGATTTATCCAAGCCGTTTATTAACGTGATACCCGAAGACAAAATCTATGATTTGAACTTTGTTCGTGGAGTTATCGAAACAAACAAACAAGAATCGTTGAAACGTCGTAATGAGATTAGAGAGTACGGAATTCAAAACTTTGCGTGGGAAAACGTAGTGCAAAAATACATGAATGTTGTAAATCAAATTATTTCAAAATAAGTTATGTACGATTATGTTATTGTTGGCAGCGGCATGTTTGGATCAGTTTGTGCACACGAACTAACTAAAAAAGGAAACAAATGTTTGGTTTTGGAAAAACGTAACCATATTGGTGGCAATTGTTATACTGAAAATAAAGATGGTATCAACATTCACAAATATGGTGCTCATATTTTCCACACATCCAATAAAGAAATTTGGGATTACATTAATCAGTTCGCCCAATTCAACAACTACGTTAATAGAGTTAAGGTAAACTACAAAGATATCTTATACTCATTTCCTATTAACTTGTTTACACTACATCAACTTTATGGTGTAACTACTCCGGAACAAGCTAAACAAAAGTTGGAAGAAGTACGTGTAAAGAATGACAATCCAAACAATTTGGAAGAGTGGATAATTTCACAGGTTGGTGTAGACATTTACGTCAAATTCATCAAAGGATACACCACCAAACAGTGGGGACGACATCCTATGGATCTACCCACATCCATAATTAAACGTCTTCCAATTCGATTCAATCACGACGATAACTACTACAACGATACCTATCAAGGCATTCCTATCGGTGGATATACCCAGATATTTGAAAAAATGTTGAATGGTATTGAAGTCAAACTCAACACCGACTATTTGGCAAATCGAAATGAATTTAATAAACTGGCGACAAAAAAAGTTATTTACACTGGTCCAATTGATGCTTTTTACAATTACGCATATGGTCAGTTAAACTATCGAAGTCTGAAATTCGAAACCGAACGTGTAGAAGTTCCAGATTATCAAGGAAACGCAGTAATCAATTATACTGAAACGTATATTCCCTACACTCGTATTTTGGAACACAAACATTTTGACTACGTTGATACTCCATATACCTACATTACAAAAGAATATCCAAGAGAATATGGAGAAGATATGGAACCATATTATCCAATTAACGATAAAGTAAACACTCCTACCTACGACAAATATAAAGCATTGACAGAATCAGAGACTAAATATATCTTTGGTGGTAGATTAGCTGAATATCGTTACTATGATATGCATCAAGTACTTGGTGCTGCTCTTCACACCTGTAAAAAACTATGAAAGTACAAATTGTTACACATCTGTTGCCGCATGAACTTGACGAATTTGAACGTCAATTGACTGTATTGAGTCAAGAAATTATCGGAGAAACGGAAGTCACTTTGGATGTAACCTTAAACCTCAATACGGTTGACTGGGATAAAACTCAGATTCCAAAAGACTTCTTCGTGGATAAATTTGAGGCATTAACTCAGTACGTCACTAAAACATCATGGGCAAGAAACCATATTTTTGACGTTGATGATCATGGAACGTGTCGAGGAATCAACGACAAACGTCGTAACAGCATTAGAAAGTATGCAGATCAAGTGGACGCATTCATTTACCTTGATTCTGATTTGGTGTTTCCGTCTGGCATTTTAGCATATTCAATTCATTGTGCACAACAAATCAAGAATGACTATTATATTGTTTCTCCTCAGATAACCAAAATCTGGGATCAAACGTGGGATCATTTGGTCAACCATCAATTTGTCAACAACAAATACGGCAGTGAAAAGATAATCAATCCGTATTTTGAAGTCAACCGTAAATCATACGTCGATAGTGTTAATCTAATCAAATGTAATCCTATCAAGTTTGGTGGTGGTTGGTTCAATATGATCAGTTCTAATCTTCTTAAGTTCACCGACATTCCTGACGTACTCGGACCATATGGTGTTGACGACACCTTCGTCATGTTTGCTGCTCAAATAATGAAACTGAATGGTGTAAAACTAGAACAATATTTGATGGAGAACATCATCGTCGCTGAAAACTATTCTTTGAGACACAATCCGTACAAAAACTATGTGACTTACTTTGAAGATCGAAACAACTTCAAGAGTAAGGCCGAGGCAGCGTTGGGCGATTGCCTAAGAGACTTTGTTAACAAAAACCAATACTCATTCAAACAACTATGATCGACGTTTTAAACACGATTTGCACAGGAGTCATCATGCTAATTGTATGGTTTCATACTGAAGCATTTATTGAATACAGCAAGTTATTTGGTATTTCCAAATTATTCAAGATCGACAAATTTGAAAAAGCATACGACAGTGACTTTACACTAGAGTATTTGCCGTGGATCAAATCAACATATCCAAACTTTTTTACACGACTGATAAACTGTCCTTGGTGTATTGGTTTTTGGCTTACAGTATTAAATTGTTTGTTTTTCTCTACAATTTATATGTTTCCGATAATTTACGTGTTGACAATTGTTATATATCTAATAATCGTTAACAAATTTTTCAAGTAATTTATGACATTGGTCCAGAATTTCAGTGAGTTCTACAACATACTCAAAACGCATGCAAATATTCCCAACAGTGTTCCTGCATTAAGAGAATATGTGTTGTTGGTAGAATCTTTCAAATCCACATGCAGTTGTAACCGAGGTGGTGAAAAACAAAGACTAAAAAACGAATGTGAAAACCGTTATCGACTACTTGTAACAAACGAAGTTGCTAACAACATCAATTTGTTTCATAGTTCGTTGGGTGCCAATCACATTCGTTTTGTTTATAACAACGCTCTTATCAAAGAATTTAGTCTCTAAACACGTAACCATCACGTGTTAGTATAATTCTTGGATCTTCTCTCAAAGCATTTCTATAAGGGGTAAACGATATTTGTCGTCCCCAATTCAAATAATCCAAAATGTCCCGTTTGGAAACATAGTGCTTTTCTTTGATGTAATTCACAATATCGGTGTAAGCCTTACTGCGCTTTACCGTTTCATACTCATCCAGAATATTCCAATTGTTAAACCACGAATTAACAGTGTTTGCCCACTTCAAATTGTTCGTGATCTTCTTCATTAGTGCCAAATTGTCAGTCTTAAAGGACTTGTTATCCAAAGCAGCTTCCAACTTGTTCAAAAACTCAGCTTCATTTTCATAAAACAATGGATAATCATGTCCAACCATTTCAGGATAACACAACTTATTGGGAAGCAAATATGGCAATCCACGACTCAATCCATCGGTAACTGAAATAGACCAAGCAGAATAGGTCTGGAAGTATCCTACACCCACATGCATCTGTTTAATGAAGTCATAATAACGATCACGATCCAGTTCAACTTTCTTGATATATGGACGACACTCTTCTGCCAAAGTAACGTAGACAGTAAAGTCCTGACGCTTCTCATACAGTTTGTCCATAACCTTTAGAAACTCATTCCAACCAGTATATTCGTTGGGACGATGATTAAAGAAGATAGACTTGTTGATCAATCCAATACCTTCAAAATCAGTATCAGTTCCCAAATAATGAGGTTGAATGATTTGATTGAGCTTCTTGACCACCGAGATATTGAAATGTTCAGCTGCACGTTCCAATACCAAAGTCTTTAGCCACTGTGAATTGACTCCACACTGTTCCATTTCAAGTGTACCAAGAACGTTCATATCAAACACATTCTTAGAGTATCCGGTATTTTCTTTCACCTCATACCAATGACAATATCCAACAATCTTTGGCTTGATACCAGCATTGTTGAAAATGTAGTTAGATAGTTGAAGAGTTTGTTCTGGTAGATGTGAGTAGATTACATCATAATCTTTGTTATATAGATCAAGTATATTTGCAACTTTATCCACATCAAAATGAACTCGCATCGAATTCGGATAAGTAGGGAACTGATAGTGTAACTGTTCTGTATTTTCATACTGTAGACTTTTTACGTGGCGTGGTGTAACAATAGACCAAAAAATATCATCACGTACTTCATTTAAACTACGAATGATATTGGCAAGAACCACCACATAAGAGTCCTTTTCAAGGTTATCCGAGTAAGTAATGTTTGGCCAAACTAAAACTTTGTGTTTATATTCCTTGTATTGATTTTCCCAAACCGGTTCGAAAAATTGATTTATCATAGATAACTAACTATAGTGTCATTGAGAGCATCAGTAAAGTTATAATATTTGATCTTACCAAACTTTTGTTCGTAATCAAACGTATCAATAGAATATCTGAAATCATGCCCTTTTCTGTCATCAACATGTTCAAACCATTCCCAATCAAGTCTCTGATTCGTAATGTTTTCGTATGTAGCCGCAATAAGATACATCAACTGTATGTTTGATATTTCATTATTTCCGCCAATCAAATATTGTTTACCTATATCACCACGTTCCAATACATCCCAAACGCAGTTAACATGATCCTTTACATAAATCCAATCACGAACATTTTCTCCATTTCCGTAGATCGGAATTGGTTCTTTATTCTTCAACTTACGAATGCAAGTTGGAATGAACTTCTCAACATGTTGTCGAGGACCAAAGTTATTGCTACAATTAGTGACAATTGCAGGTAGTTTATAGGTCTTGAAGTAGCTACGGACCAACAAGTCACTTGCAGCCTTTGTGGCCGCATATGGACTGTTTGGCTTGTAAGGCGTATCAATGTTGAACGATGTTTCCTTTGCGTTCAATGAACCATACACTTCATCGGTTGAAATGTGAATAAACTTTTCAACCTTACCATAATCGTAGATAGCTTTAATCAAATTATAGGTACCCATAATGTTGGTCATAACAAACGGATCCGGACTATAAATTGAATTGTCTACGTGAGTTTCTGCTGCAAAATTAACAACATGGGTGATTTCAAACTTGTTCAATGTTTGCCACAATATGACGCCATCATTGATATCAGCGACATAATGCTTATACCTTGGATCGGTGTTGAATCGTAGATCCTTGTTAGCTGCATATGTCAACTTATCAACATTAATGATGACTTTAACATCGGGATCACTGAGCAACTTTTCAATAAAGTGTGAACCAATAAATCCACAACCACCTGTAACCATTATATTTTTACTCATACAATTTCAAATTTTGGACACGGAACAATAAAATGACCACCTGCCATCAAATATGGTGATTCACGACGTTTGAATTCATCGATAAAATGCCAAGGCAAAATCAAAAGATAATCAGGATTGGCCTTTCTCATTTCAGCTTCAGAATAAATTGGAATGTCGGTACCAACAGTCCTCAATCCAAACTTATATGGACTACGTTCTGCTGCACCATCAATCAAAGATTTGTCCAGTCCAAAATACTGCAATAGAGTATTACCCTTGGTAGAAGCACCATATACCCAAATCTTCTTACCACGTTCCTTCTCTTGTTTAATGAAACTATAAGTCTTCAACTTCAACTCTTGAAGTTTGTGATAGAACTCCATGTAAAACTCAATAGTGTTTGCACCAATCTTGTTTTCATACTCCAAGATAGAGTTTACACGATATTGAGCAACATCACGATATGGTGCAGTGGCGAAAGAAGTGACCTTTGCGATATCTTTCTGTAGATAGACTCTGAATGATCCGCCATTGACATCGTTCAACTCACAATCAACAATCTTGAACTTTGCCTTTTCAGCAACGTGCTTGAAGGAATGTAGAGAATAGTACATCAAGTGTTCATGACAAATGTTGTCGAATGCCATCTGTTGAATCATCAATGGAGTATAACTCATTTGTACCACAAACATTCCTTCATCGTTCAAGACTTGATACACTTCATTCAAGAACGCAACGGGGTCAGGCAGGTCATAGAACATCGCAATACACGTAATTACGTCACACTTACGTCCCTTGAAAATACTACGGTCAAATGCGTCCTTTGAGAAGTAGTCCTGAATCACTTGATCAGCGAACTTGACACTCTCCTTGGTATATGAATCATCAGCAGGATCAATTCCCAACCTAGCATAGGGTGTAGGAACGTAACTCAACAACGTTCCGTCATTGCATGCAATGTCGAGCCACAGAGGTGTGTCAGAAGGTGTATGTACATTTACACAACTATCCACCACGTTCTTCAGTTGGTTACGCATAGTTTGATTGGTACCGGAACGATACCAATATTGACCGTACATTTTGCTTGGGTCAGCACCTTGTTCCAATTGAACCAACTTTGATGTGGGTGAATACATCAACTTCATTTCAGACTTGTAGTCATTAGAAGGTTGCTTTTTGACAAAATTTGAAATAAACAAATTACCCAAGGTGAATAGTGGCACCAAAGGATCATTTGCTACCCGACAAACAGAAACTTTTTCAGTATATTTCATTGTGATTTCCAATTATTTAAACAGTAATCCAGAGCTTCATCCACAGTTCTCATTTTGATTCCGGTTGACAACAATCGTTGATTGCTCATAACACAGTTAGAACGTGGAGTTTTTGCGGCTGTGGTATAAAACGATTCTTCGTTATCAAAAAATTCAAAGATCTTATCTTTAGCGATAGTCTTTTGCATCATTTCAATAACTTGTTTTGTGGTTACAAAACCAGTATTAGTAACATTGTAAATACCATATGGTACTTGACGAGTAATAGTTTCAATACAAGCACTAACAAACTCTTGTTTATTAGATATAGAATTTTCTGCATCCAATAGTTTTTTATAATTCAACATTTTGGACAGATAATTTCTAGGATTATCTACATCTTCAAATGGTATTCTCAATCTCCAGATATAGTGTTTAGGAGCATTTTTAATGATAATGTTCTCAGCCATAGCTTTAGTTCCACTGTAAAAGCTACAGTTGTTTTGTTCAAAACTAAAGTTAGGCGGATCCAATTCGGTAAACGGAGAACCATCACTACGTCGTCCTGTATAAATACATCCACTGGATACATGTGCAAACGTAATGTTATTGTTTCCACAAAACTGTGACACCATTTGTGGTAATACCACGTTTCCATAAATGGTATTATGTTTGTCAAATTCACACGCATCCACGTTTGGCTTACCTGTATACCCAGCACAATTGACAATGGTGGTCAACTTTAACGTTTTGTGCAATAGTTCCAACTGTGAATATGTCAGTTCTTTTGAAGGAACCAAACATGGACGCACAACGTTTCCTTTTTGGAATAGTTGTTTGTAAAACTCTTTACCGATATAACCGGTAGAACCTAATAGTAAAATCATAACCGATCATATATATGATTGGATAGACTCCAAATAATTTCTATATTCCGACTTTGGTGTCTTTTCCATTAATTTAATAAACTGTTTTTTATCAATAAATCCCTGATTTAAACAGTCTTCTTCAATACATGCAATCTTACATCCTTGACGTTCCTGAACGGTTTGTATGTAATTACTTGCCTGAGATAAAGTTGTTGGTGATCCCGCATCTAACCACACAGTTCCTTTTGGCATTTTTATCACATTCAAATTGCCCTCTTCCATGTATCTACGGTTGATATCTGTGATTTCATATTCCCCACGTTTGGATGGTTTCAATACTCTAGCATATTCAATCACGTTCTTGTCGTAGAAATATAGGCCAGGAATCGCATATTTGCTTTTAGGTATCGTTGGCTTCTCTTCAATAGACAACGCCTTACCGTTGGAATCAAAATCAACTACACCATATTCTTGAGGGTTGTTGACTTTGTAAGCAAAAACAACTGCGCCGGTGAAATCAACCTTCATACGGTTGAATCCGTGAAACACGTTGTCACCTAAAATCAAACAAACACTATCATTGCCGATAAAGTCTTCAGCGATCAAAAACGATTGTGCAATACCATCTGGTTTGGGTTGTACTTTATAGGTAAAATTCAACCCCAAACGTTCACCATCACCAAATAACTTTTGATACAACGGAAGAAAATCATATGATGATATGATACAAATGTCTTTGATTCCGCAAGAAATCAATGTTGATAGTGGATAATAAATCATCGGCTTATCAAATATTGGCAACAATTGTTTGTTAACAACTGTTGTCAACGGATATAACCTAGATCCAGTTCCACCAGATAAAATGATTCCTTTCATAGGTTTGCACGTTTGTAAATTTCTCTTACTGCGTCATTCAAATACTCTTCTTTGAGAATTTCTTCGTAAGTTTTACCTTCGGTGCTAACGTGTTTCCATTCCAAACAATAATCAGCAGCAGCCTTCACCTTGGGGTCATTCCACCGTTCATGATCGTTTGCTGGTTCGATATAGACTTTGACGTTCTTGTCGTATTCTGGCCGTACTCTGCGTTCATGTGGAGGAAATCCATACGTGTACTTGGAAACGTGAATCAAGGAGCCATTCAACTCGTTCTGAATCCAGTGTACTTCATCCTTGGGATAGAAGTTATATCGGATATCAGTGATGAAGATGATGTTAGAATCATCCGATTCCATCTGACGTTGTAACTTTTCAGTCCAATATCTTCCTTCGGTTTGTTTACGTTTCACATCACCGTACCACACAAGCATATCTCGAAAGACTTTCTTGTCTTCTGAGTTTTCAGTGAATACATCAAGTCCCAACTTATCTTGAATGAATTCTTTACAGTCATTCTTGAGATTGTAAGCCAAAGCGTATGAACTACACTTGTAGCCATATTCTTCAGTCAAAATCTTTTTTGAAATGTCACAAAATAAGTTCTTTCCAGATCGTGCAACTCCAGAGATACCAATATAACGTTTAGTTTTCATTATCCATTAACTTTTCTACTTCTTTTTCTGTCAATCCGTATGCCTTGCATATATTGATCATCTCATTCAAACCAGCGTCTGTCTGAATTAAAATTTCAGCGTATTCTTCAGCTTCAGATGACGAACATTCAAACCATCGTGCCAGTAGTTGATAGAATTCATCTGGAAATCTATTCTTAGCAGCTTTGATGTATTTGTGAAACTGATTGGTCTTTGGAATTGCTGATATGAGCAACGTATAAAAGTTCTTGGATGGAATGGTATCCTGATACTTTGAAATATACGACAATGTATCTATGTTGGCTCTATCCATCGACAGAAACTTCAATATCATTACATGAGCAAAACTCTTTTTGTCTGCTTCACTGAGTGTATCAAAATAGTTTGGATTTTGTACACCTTTGATTTGGTTCACATGATCAAACAATCCCACTGCTTTTACAGCGGGTTCATTCGATTCGTCTGAGACCTTTTTTGACTTCTTGGGAGATGATTTTTTTGTCGCCATGATTTTTGTCCACCACTATCTTTAGTGATTTGATATCAGACGATAACACCTTCTGATTGGTTAGTAAAGTTGTTATAGTCCGATTTAATTCGGTGGTATTTTCGTCAACTATTTGTTTGTTATTTAGTAATGCTTTGTGAACCAGATATAAGTAAAATACCACTAGGAAAAATCCCAGTGGTATTGCAATAGGAAACTTATAGGTTAACAAAGACAATACTGCCATTGTGGCTAGTAGAATCTTGTGTATCATAATTACTCTTCTTCATTCATCTCATGCAACTTGTTCTTGTTGAACTTTGATGGCTTGCTCTTTCCTTCAAACTTATTAAGCTTATTGTTACGCTTAGGACGCTTGAAGTTGTCATCGTTACGCCTATAAGTCTTACCCATACTCTATTGTCTTGTTAGTTGTTTTTACTTAGTACGACGAGAACGAGTACCAGCGAGGGTACGGCTCTTGTCAAGAACCTCACGAAGGGCACGAATCTGACGACCGTTGAGATCCAATCGGGTCTTACCGACTTGGACAGTCAAACGGGTCGCGCGATGAGCACCGTTGGTTGGTCCCGCAATATAAGTATTGATTGCGGATGTCTTGCGTTGAACAAAATACGTCTTGCGACGTGAATCATTGATGATCTTCATAACTTATTTTTATTTCTTTGTTTCTGTTAGTTTTATTACTAACGTGATATAATCATATCATACTTACTCTATTTGTCAACCGAATTCTTTTTTTATTTGAACTCGTTTTGAAATTTTTCGATTGCGTAATCTTTGGCTTTAAACTCCATTTCCAGATCCAACGAACCATCGTAGTTGCGATACTCAACAGGAAACTCACGAACATAACCGCCATGTGACCGAGGATTCTTTTCGTTGGGGTCATTGTCACTAAAGTGAAACAGTGGCACAAAATTTGACCATGTACTAACAGCCATTTTCAAAGCTTCCTCAGCTGTTTGACGACCGGGATTGCAACGAAAATGAAGATTATCATAGGTGATAGGAATTCCAGTCTGTTGATACACGTGTTCATACAACTGTTCAACATTCCAACTGTTAGGCTTGTCTTCATTCTCCAAGACCAGTCTACTCTTCACCGAGTCATCAAGATCGTTGTATACGTCAATAAAGCGTTTTGCAATGTCCTTTAGATCAGCACCCTTGAAGCAGTTCATGTGAATGTTGATGGGAGCCTCATACGAACGTGGAAGTTGAAGATAATCCATCATCTTGCCGTGAGCATGAAGTTCGATGATCGACTTAGCCACAGTTTGAACGTTTGCACTAGCAGGAACAACAAATTGATCAGGGTGAGTGCTACAACGAATGTTGTTTTTCCGAATCACTTCAGCAGCAATATCAAACTCTTGTTTGATCAAATTGAAGTTGTAGGTGTTTTCAATAACCAGATTAGCTTCGGGAAGGGTTTCCAACGGCATCATACCGCTGCTGACACGATAGTTCCAGTTACGAGATGCACAAAACTCAAGAGTCTTACGAGTTACAACCACGTTGTTGAGAGTACGATCAGCAACAATTCGTTCAGCATTGCTGCGTTCCAACTGAAGAAACCGAGTTTTGGTCATGGTTGACGCTTGAATTCCCTGTTCTTGAAGTTGAAGAGAGATACAACACAGACTGTAACGATATTTACGCATAAAAAGACTGTACCATGTGGGTACAGTCATGTAAAGACTTTTTTTAAGAATATGTGGTCAACTCACCACGTTTCCAACGATCACCATCGTACACATAAATGTAATTCTCACAAATAATAATCTGTCCAAAGGTTCCTGAAGTTGTTGGTGTTGGCTCACATGCAGCAGAATTATCTACAATCAATGTAGTAATTGTTGCTGTACCTGCTATAATTTCATCGTAGGTTGTTGGCATAATCAATAATAAGTAGAAACTTCGAACTGTTTCCATTCAACTCCGTCGTAAATGTAAAGATAATTGTCACACACTGAAACTTGTCCATAAGTACCTGCTCCTGTAGGAGGACATGGAGTTTCACTGTCCACAATTAAATTTGTAACAGTTAATGTTCCAACTGTAATATCTCCCAAATTATAGCCATACGGTGTTGGTGTTGGGTACGGTGTTGGCGTTGGAAAGATGTAGGTTACAATTGGAGTGGTACAAGGTAAAGCAGGAGCAATTTCACAAATTACACAGATTTCACTTTGTAAACCTCTGTTTTGCCACTTTGTACCGGGACTATTGTCCATTTTAACCCAAGTAACATTTTTATTGATACCCCCACTCAAAGCTGGATTTGAACACAATCTTTGAATGCTGTTATTTACGTAGTTAATTGTGGTAAATGAAGATTCAGTAGGATATTTATAAGAAAATATATTACCACGTTTTTGTAAAATAGTTCCAACCGGTCCAGTAAACAAGCCATTTGGGGAATTATCTACATACGTTGACGAACTGTACAATTTCTGTACAGTTATCAATCGCTCAATAAATGTAGTAAAGCGGTTATATGAAATGAAGTCGAGCACAAATGGTCCTATTTATTGTGCCATATAAATATAAAGTCAACGTCCAACTTCTTTAAAAAAGTGTTCTTTCGCCTGTGGATAGGTCATATCAATCATACTGTTATAGTACAAAACCTCGTTTTTCAAATTGTTTTCACTCTTCAACTTCAAATACCTATCCTTGGCTTTGGGTCTCCACCAGTCTAAAATAGCCTTGGTATCGTCCTTAAACAACGGTTTCATAACCAATTTATCCTCAGAAACCTTGTTTTGCAAAAATTCCTTGGTATTTTCATAAAAACAACTGTAATACACACCCCGTTCATACCCATGAACGTATTCTTGAGTTTTTAACTTCAATTCTTGGAAGATCATACTAATAACTCTTTGTTTTGCACCAGTAACAGGACCAGAAATATTGTCCTTTTGAGTCATTTTCTTGTCGTATTCTCCCTTTTTGTGTTCCTTAATCCAGTCATGCCATGCTTCATACACAGTATCGTCTGGCTTAATAGGAATCTTACCGGCACTGGTTCCACACTTATGCCACCACTTCAAACTGTTATACATACTGTAACTACCATAAAGACTCGTAGTAGTCATTCCAACCAAGGTTTGATCATACAGTTTCTTCCAAACATCACGTACTACTGATGATGTCACCAAACACGCAACCAATTTTCCACCCAAAAAGTTGAATCCAAACGGTTGCGTACTCATAATACAACTTCCGATTGCACTATGTACCAACTTACGATCAGCCAACTTATTCTCAGCAGTCCATCCTACGTACTTGTCTCGGTCATTGATCGTAATCACGTCACTTGATACAGAAACCGCTCCTAGGTACCGTGGGCGTTCTTCATTACCGTCTGTGATCAGAAACTTCAAAAACCTTCCCGGTGTCTGACTAAATTCCATGGTATGGCAAAACAACCGCAACATCAACCAATCCAATTCTTGTTGTTCGGTAGTTACATGAACCATGGTAGGATTCATTTCATCCAACTGTTTCAATGTAAGAGCTTCATCATTAATATCCTTGGGTTTCCAAATTTTGCATTTTACGTCATCTGATCTACTAGCGTAGCTCTGATATTGTTTGACTTCTTCCCACTTTTTATAGAATGTAGCTTCTTCCACACTCATGGACTTTAACGCATTCATGTTATCTATGAACTTCTTTTTTTCAAGTTCATAGTTAAACTCAATGCCTTCCATATCAAAAAAATTAGTCATTCTGTTTTAGGTTTATTTCTCTCTAAGAAATCTACAGTACGAATACGCTTAAAGTCAAACTTAATCGAATCAGACCGTATATCTATATTCTTTATTTCACAGTAAGTCAAAATACAATCCTTTGGCAGTTTTGTTACTGCTAACTTAACTTCTCGTTCTTCACCAATAGAAAGAGGAGAGTCTAATTCTTTTAGACTCTCCCCATCGTACAAAAAGTACGCGTCACCCTTCGCCAATTGAAAATAATAATAGTGCTTTCTCTTCATAGTATTGAGTTATTCACTCATATACATAGAACAGAAAACACTATCTTGGTTATTTTAAACAGTCTCAGGAACCTGTCCCTCAACCTTGGCAATCACCGGCTCTGACACCACTGACTCTTCAGTTTCAACCGTAGTGGCTGCCACACTCACAACATTAACCATGTTGGGAATGTTCTCATCAACAATAACTCCAGCATTACGAGCTGCCTCAACGGTGGCTTGTGAAACAGGAGCATTGGCAAACACCAACTTAGGACGACCCTTAACACCCTTGAGAGTACCCAACTTCACCACTTGTTTCTCTTCGATAGCGTTGGTAAGACGCACCCGAAGCGTAATCAAAATGAATTGCTGGTTGTGACCCCAAAGACTGGGAATGTTAGGATGGGACTCACAGGTCTCCATCGTGTAAAAACCAGTAGGCCAGTTAACGGTCAGTCCGGTCTTGTTCTGTCGATTAGTCTTTTTCATATTTTATATTATCCTTTCTTATTTGTTTAGATTTTACTTGTACTGCTCAAAAACATATCATTCAAAGTTTTTGCCACACTCACAATGTTGGTCACATCAATATAACGAGCGTCTTGACCATACATCGTTTTGAAATGTGGCTGTGACTGTGCATTTTCGTTTCGGGTTCCAATGTAATACGACAGAACGGTATATCCCTTCTTTCGAATTTCATTAACCTGTTTACGCGTATGATTCGCTCCATTCTGGTAACTGTAGTAAATGTATGCACCGTTCTTGCTGTAACTGTAACACGGTTCGCCATCAGAAAAGTTCACAAAGTAACAATCCTCGTTTTCTTCCTTGTCACGCAACATATCCATAATGGCTTCAAAACAAAGTCCCTCAGGCGTACTTCCATTAGCTACCAAATACGGAAACATATTACGAACCTTGGCGAATGAGTCTTTCGTAGAATCATACACCATAGCAATATACGGAAGTGAATTACCCCTACTAGTAGCACGAATACTCACACTCACCTTCAGATTGTTAATCATTGAAGCAGCCTTGCAAATGGCGGTTGCAGCAGTGATAGTCTTTCGCCACTTATCACCAACCATACTAGAACTAGCATCAATACTGAGATGAAGATAAGCATGCTTGTATTGATCAACCTCGTTACGATAAAACACATTCTCATTATTGATACCAAGTTCAGACAATACACGTCGATCAATCTTACCCATCGACTTTCTCATGTACTTCGTAACATTCACTTCACTACGAACACTCAGACGTTTACCCAACAGATTGCCAAGTTGAATACCCCGATTCACTGCAGCAAGATTCTCAGAATCAGGATTTCCTGCCAGATCAAAACGTGAACACGGAAACTGATCGGACATAAGAAGTTCCTTGGTAAGGTTCTTCACAACCACACACTCAACGCCAGAAGTGATCGGTGAACTGTCGTCCATCTTGGTTCCAACATTCACAATGGTCACTCCTGCCTTTTCAAGATCACCCAGAATCTTGGCTTCACGAGCAGTAACCTTGCGTTTCTTTATTTGACCAAGAATAAACACCTTTTGTTTGTTCAACGCCTTATCAATTAGATTACGCTTAGATTGAGAAACACCAGACTCTTCGTTTTTCTTTTTAGTGGTCTCTTCGTTTGACTGTGCAGCACTAGAATTGCTACAGGTAGATTCAACACCACCGAAAACGTTACTTGCACTGGACCCAGACATATCGGACCCACTATCAGTTCCGTCATCAACAATCACAATGACGCTTGAACCAGATTGATTTGAAGCAGTATTGTCTTCGTTCTGTTGATCTTGTGTATCAACATTGGCATAAATGATCTTACAAACTTCTACTGCCACGTCGAAACGATCTTTGGTGGTGGTAAGACGACCAATGTTCTTGAGATCAATAATATTAGCAATGTCACGAAAACCAGGCAACGCATCCAGATCGGTATTACGATTGGCCAGATTGATCAAACGAGCATCATATGATTGAACAGTCTTACTACGATATAGATCAGACTTCAACATCGAATCAACGTGTTTACTGTAGAAATACTTTTCATACAGAGCCAGATAATATCCACGATAACCGGGAGCAGTTTGATACACATAGTTATCAATAAATCGATCCTCAACAACGTTGTGAACATTCTTCAAGAACTCCACCACTTCCATCTTTGAAAATCCCTTGGGTCCAGCGATATCGTACAACTCACGGGGAACATTCTGCCAAATATCCGTAACAACACGGAAATCGGTCAATGCAACGTGTGATCCTTCATGGAGGGCAAGACCCACCATCGTATCAAAATCTTCTGGATTATCAATGTCAGCGGACAAATACACCGTTTTACCATCGGTCATATTTGCACCGGCATCGTTGTAAATGACAGGAATAGACTTTCCAGTAAGGATGTTAACAAAATTGGAAATAGCTCTCCGGGTCATATTCATACGAATAAGCCGAGCAGTATCATCCTGACTTTCGAACTCTTCAAAGTCGAAGTCATCCATCCAAAAATCAGAATGAATTGTAGAGTTGTTCTTCATAGTGTTAACATCCTACTGGATTGTTATAACTTTGTCAACCACTTTTTTTAGAAAGGAGGTTGAGTTTTCACAAACGGATCGTTCATCAACGGATCTTCAGTTGCCTCACTTGGAATATACTTTTGAACAACCTGCTTAACGTAGGTACGTTCACTCTCAATGCCACCATCGTTTGAAAACTCCGGATAAATGGCAGCTTCAGCAATCTCACGAAGACTAAATCCATCCTTTGACAATTCAACCATTTCACACACAGCACGGGTTGAAACGAAGTTGGTGATACGACCATCCTCTTGGCGATACTGATCACGGGTGTGAGACGCAATGTCACAAATAGAAGAAACGGTGTTGAACAACTGAGTATTGTCCGTATCAATATTGAAACGTTTGACCATCAAATTGAGTTCAGACTGCTTGTCCAGAAAATCCATCTCAATCTTGACAGAGAATCGATCCATCAAAGCACGGTCCATAACACGGGTAGCAGTATACTGATTACCGATATTGGCAGTACCAATGAAACACACACCTTCTGCCACGTTGACCACAGCACTGTCCTTACGTTCATCCAATCGAAGATAACGTTGAAGAGAGTCGAGAACCGTCATCATGATGTTTGCAGCATCATGGTGAGCACGGCTGATTTCATCCAGAAGAATTACAGCGCCAGGAGTCTGAATGGCACGAATAAAAGTGGATTCAGCAAAAATGGTACCGGTATCCTTCTCAAAGTGAGTGTTACCAATAAGAGCACTACGAGCATCCTGAGTGGATCCCATGTTGAAGTAGAAGAATGGACGACCAAGAACCTTCGCCACAGTCTGAGCAGCGAGAGTCTTACCACAACCAGTGGGTCCGATCATAAGAACGTTCTTACCGTAGAGGGCAGAACGCACCAAGTACTTCCACTTGGTGTCCGAGATGATCACATCATCCGGACGCTTAGAAACTGCGGTGGCGAGGATTTGATTAACGGGAGCGGTTTTCATAACTTAGATTTGATTTTCTTTATCCTACACCCCCGCTAAAAAAAGTCAACAAAAAAGCCGCTATTATTTTAGCGGCTTTCGTGAACTGTATGTGGCAACTAAATTCTGTTACCTGCGTACATGATGATGTCGATGTCCACCCACCCAAACAACTGGCTGAGGACAATAGGTGACCACAGGAGCAGCATAAACAACTGGTTGTGGAACATATACAACTGTCGGTTGTGCGTAAACCACTGGTTGTGGTGCTACGTAAACAACTTGTGGCTGTGGAACGTATACTGGCTGTGTGTAAACGACAGGATGTCCGAAGCCAATTGAGACTCCCCAACTAAATCCTCCAGCATTAACAGAGGCAATTGAAAGCAGTCCAACGACGATTGATGCAATTAGTGTTCTTTTCATAGGTTTTATCCAACAGTGACTTGACTGCTACGGATAATCCCGAATTCAATCAATTCACTTAAATTTGATGGTCAACTCGTCATCCTTTTGCTTAGGATACTTGTATTTTGGCTTTTCACCCTTAACAGAGTGATCAGATTGCTTTTCAACCTTCTTGAGATTCACATCTTGCATAGGTTGATCAGGTAGATCTTCCTTCTTTTCAACTGCATCCACAACCTTTTCAGAGGTTTCTTGTGGTTTGTCTCCCTGATTCTTCTTCTTTTCCTTATCAACGCTGTTTTCTGCTGCCTTGTTGTAAGCAGCATCAAGATAATTTGGTTTATCGCTGGTTAAATAGTCCTTGATGAACTCTTTGACTTCATCATATGTCAAACCAATCTTCTTGGTACGATCCGTCTTGTCTTTGTATGCCAATACTTCAAAACTGTTGTTCCAACGAGGACGAACGTGAATATGATATGGTTCACAACCACACAATTCAAAGTTACCTGCGTCATTTTTGGTTACGCTGTAACTCTTGTTGATCTTTTTTGCTTCTTTATTGAGTTCTTCTTCAATTTCAGTACAAGTCTTTTCGAATTCAGTGGACTTTTCCTCAATCACTTCAGCGATAAGTCCCTTGAGAAGGGTAGCAAACTTAGTGTTTTCATCTAACCGCTTCTTTTGTTCTTTACGTTCAGCAATTACTTCCTTAATTGATTCGGAAACGAGTTGGCGCAATTGATCAATTTTCATATTATGTCTATAAATATAGGTAGTTAACATATAACAACAAAAAAAGAACACCCTTTTGGAGTGTTCTTTGACTGTTCGATCTATCGAATTAACGACGTTGTGATCCAGATGATCCCGAGGATCCTGAAGATCCAGACTTGCCACCAGAACTTGTTGGCTTGGTAGCAGGCTTAGAACCACTTGATCCATTAGTACCGGCTGAAGCGGTTGGCTTTGGAGTTGGTGTTGGCTTTGGCATATGTTTTCCTTTTGTTATAACTTGATGATTAGAGTTTGAATCCATCAAACGCATCATCATTGATTGTATTGTCCACTCCCTTGACATAACTACTCAGTTCTGTCTCTTGAGGGGCAACTTGCAGTTTCTTACTGTCATAATAACTATCCAACCATCCAGACAAAGGATTAGTTTTAGCGTTATTATAAATTTTCTTGTACCCGAGACTGGATAGTCTGTTATTTGCCAACCACTCAACATAGTGTTTAAGACTTTCTGAAGTCAATCCCACCAAATTGCCCTTGCTGAACAAATAATCAGCCCAATCCTTTTCTGCGTTCACTGCCATTTCATAAGCAGCATAGATTTTCTCTTCGTTATTCTTGACGATATCTTGAAATCCTTCATCAGGATTGTTAATCCAATTCTTCATGATGTTCTGAGTGATAGCAACGTGAAGATTTTCATCACGACTGATAAACTTGATGATCTTTGAGTTTCCTTCCATCTTTCCACGATAGCCAAAGTAGAAACTACAAGCAAAACTCACATAGAAAATCAATCCTTCAGTGATCTGCGTAGCAAGAACAGCATCAAACAATTGTTGACGTTCATCCTTACCACCCGTCAAAAGTTCATCATACTTCTTGGAAATTGCCGTAGCACGTTTAACGATCTCAGGATCTTCCAAAATGCTGTTGAAGAACTTGGTAGCATCAGGATACACATTATTCAAAATGTATGTATAACTGTTGCTATGAATAGTTTCAAAGAATGACCAAGTATTCATACAAATTTCCAGTTCTGGATTTGTACAATGCTTCATCAATTCATGAATACTACGACTCAACATACTATCGGTCATGGTTTGAAACTTGAGATTGCTATCAAACACAAACCTTTCCTCGTCAGACAAAACCTTGTAGTCACTAATGTCCTTCACAAGGTTCACTTCTTGAGGACGCCAAAAGAAGTTGAGTTGTTGATCATAAAGTTCATAGAACTTTTGATATTTGATTTTATCATATCTCTGAAGAGATAGATCCTCACCGAAAAACATTGGGTTTCTCAGTTGGTCGATGTTCTTTTTATTCAATACAGTTTTCATATGTTACATAGCACAAGCCCCACTGGTACAACCAGTTGACTCTTCTTCGATTTTTGGTTCAATAACCTTAACGTTTTGTTTATTGTCTTCCATTGCAGTCTGCTTGTCACCATCATCTGTATTAGCGTAATAAAGATTCTTGATGCCATACTTGTATGCCAACAAAATATCCTTAATCACCTCTTGAACAGGAACTTTATTTTGAGCGTATCGTGACGGAACATAGTAAGTATTGGTGCTGATACTCATATCAGTAAACTTCTGAATGGCTGCTGCCACCTTAAGATACCCACTATTGTCCGGCATGTCAAACGCAAACGTGTAATTTTCACTATACTTATCAATGCCAGGCACAACCACCGGCAAAATGTTAGCCTTACTACCCTTGTAGCTAATCAAACTACGAGGAGGTTCAATTCCATTGGTACTGCTCTGAATCACACTACTAGATTCAACAGGCATACAAGCAGTCAACGTACTGTGACGCATTCCATGTTGTTTAATCTTGGCACGTAATTCTTCCCAGTCCATGTGCAACGGTTCAGTAATGAACTCGTCAACATCCTTCTTGTATGTATCGATTGGCAAAATACCCTGACTAAACTTGGTACGTGCAAACTTTTCACACACACCACGTTCCTTAGCCATTTCAGCACTTGCGTCAATCAAGTAGTAACTCATCTTCTCCATCCACTTGGCAACAAAGTTAGGAGCATCCTTATCCCAATACTTCAAACCTTCTCTAGCAAGTAGAGCAGCCAAGTTACTCACTCCGACACCAAGACTACGACGCTTTTTAGCGAAATTCTCGGCAGCAGGAACGAAATAGTTTTGGTGTTCAATCAAAGAATCCAACATACGAACGATAACGTCACATACGCTCTTCATTTCTTCGTCGTCCTTGATTTCCAACCAGTTTACGGCGGCCAAAATACACACACCAATCTCACCATTAGGATCATTCACATCCTCAATAGGAATCAAAGGATGATTCACCTCAAGACAAAGATTGCTCGTATCAACTTGATCCAACCAACTTCCATGTTCATTAGCATGATCTACGAACATTGTGTAAATACGACCCGTTTCAAGACGTTCCTTAGCAAGAAGACCCATCAATTCACGAGCTTTGATCTTCTTCTTGAACTTGATGTTCTTGTTGGCTTCAGCCTTTTCGTATTTTTCCTTGAATTCAGGATATCCGAACGTGTTCCAGAGACTTTCACATTCATGATAACTGAACAACGTTACGTCCTTGTTCTCCAAGAAACGTTCAAAGATCAACTTGTCAAGACCAATACAGTAATCCAACTTACGAACACGGTTATCGTCGGTTCCAGCATTGTTCTTCAACACCAAAATATCCATGATGTCGTAATGAAACCATGCAAAATTGACAGTCGCACTACCGCCACGAATACCGTTTTGGTGACAACACTTCACCGTAGACTCAAAAGCCTTTGCAAAGGGAATTGGGCCTGTATGAATCACCTCTCCATTACGAATTGGAGCATTAGTGGCACGCAAACGACTCAAATTGAGTCCGATTCCATAACGACTAGCTGTTGCAAATCCCACAGCACTGTTATTACTGAAGATACTCTTGAGTGTATCATCAACGGTAAACAAACTACATGAAGCATAACTCTTCATGACTGATCGAACACCTGCCATAATCGGAGTTGGAAGGTTGATCTTGTGTTTGCTGAAGTAGTTATAAGCCTTCTTGACGTACTCAATACGGTTATCAGTGTAGTCCTTGAAGAAAGTCATTGCAATTAGCATATAAGCGAATTGCGGAGTCTCGTAGATCTCCTTGGTACTACGATTTTGGATCAAATACTTATCACACAACTGTTTGATTCCTGCATAAGTGAAATCAAAGTCACGGTCATGCTTCAAGTATTCATCCAACTTGTCAAAATCCTTCTTGGAATACCATTCCAAAATGGCGTCATCATACACCAACTTGTCAATGTTGGTCTTTACAAGATCGTGCAACTTGGGAGGATTCTTTCCACCCCACACTTTCTTACGAAGTTGATAATTCAACAACCTTGATGCCACAAATTGATAGTTCGGCTTTTCAACCGTGATCAAATTTGCAGCCGCTTCAATTAACATTGCGTGTATATCACCCGATGTCATTCCATCAAAGAACGACAAATGTGCGTTCATTGCAACTTCTTCAAACGAAACATTTTTGATACCATCAGTTGCCCACTGCAAAACCTTGTTGATTTTGTCAGCACTGAATTTCTCCAATGACCCGCTTCTTTTTTTGATACAGATTTCTTTGTTCATATAGACAAAAAATAACTATGTTAGTTACGTTCTAAATTTTATAGGTTAATGTTCATTTTTGATAATTTTTTTCAACGCTTTGGAGATGTAACATACTATCATTCGTCTTCATCTCCCATGTGAGCATTCCACTTGTTTGATAGTGCTTTCTTAACCAAATTCTCACTATCACCCATTTCGTTAATAATAGACATACCATCCTTAGAATTCTCAGCAAAGATCTGAATATCGCCACAACCAGCATTCATACGACTTGGGAATGTCAATCCATCTGGACCAAATCGATTCTTGATGATATGGAACCGAGCAGTATTAGCAACTTTATCGGTAACTTTACGACTAACACTCATAACGAAGTCAGCTGTCATGATCTTTCGATAACTGTCAGCGATACTGTTGGCTTGAATAATGTCTTCTTCCATAGCACTACGGTTACTTTGTGAAGCAGTCCAAATAGGAATTTGAAGTTCACCTGCGATACTACGAAGTTCTTCATAAATACCACCAGCCTCACTATAACTGTTGCTGTTACGTTCACTCTGATACGGACGAAGAATGTCGGCGTAGTCAACAATAATCATGTCAACCTTGGTTCCCAACATCATAACACGTTCAGTGTGCATCTTCAAATGATGTGCACTAACCGTTTTGATCGGAAAATACTTGATGAACAACTTGCCAGGCACCTTTTCAATCTTCTGACGAACAATATCCACATTGTTACGAATGTTCTGAAAGTCAATTCCTGTGAAACAACTATCATAACGAAGACCCACATAGTTTTCATTCAACTCCAACGTAATATGAACCACGTTCTTTCCTTGCTTCATGGCCTCAGCACCTAACTTAGCAAGTACCCAACTCTTACCAGCACCAGCACAAGCAGTAACAATACCCAATTCACCCGCAGCAAGTCCACCATCCATGATATTGTCAATCTCAGTCCAATTTGTTTTGATCGTATTTCGTGCCATAACACTCATACGCTTCTCAACATCAACCATATACTCATGACCAATATTGCGTTCCATTCCCGCCTTCATTGCGTTGTCAACCAACGCCTTAACCTGTTCATAATTTCCAGTCTTGAGATGATCAACACTTTCAAGAATGGCAGACTTGAGTTTCTGACTCTTACAAAATTCAAGATACTGTTCCTTCACAAACTTCAAATCACTGTCCGTGATCTTTTGATACACGTTTCGAAGTTGTGTAACAACACTCTCCTTTAAAATTCCATTTTCAATTGCTTCAACCTTGATCTTAAAGACATTCAAAGTTGGCAAATCCTTGTATTGCATAAAGTATGCAACCGTTTGTTTTACAATCCACTGATGTGAATCAGATTCAAATGATGTCGGATCAATGATATCTGATAGTCTTTCCAGAAAAGTCTTGTCACTCAAAATTCCGGAGATGCATTTGATCTGGAATTCAGGTCCATACTTTTTCAAATTGTCAATTACATGGTTCTCATTCATAATAGTATTCTTTTACGTAATCCAGTATAGGTTACGTACCCGTCAATGTATAGTTATTTTAACCGATTTATTATCTGACCAATGTGGTCAACTTACCGAAGCATTCATTGAGCCAAATTTGATAATTTGGAATGTTGTTCCACATTTTATCTTCGGTGACCAACTTGGAAAAACCAACTCTATCAAGCTTCTTTGTTGGCAGATCCAAGATTTCATTTATGCGGAGTTGTGAGAAGCTTTGAATCTCAGTCTCCTTTAGTTGCATCAACGTATAGTTACGTTCAACGATATCCTTATTTTCAAGGATTGTACGATAGAGCTTGTATTTGCTCTGATTGTTTTCACAATATGTGTAGATTTCTTGCAAATCCACAGTTCGACTTTCGGCAAAGAACGGAAAACACTTGATAATGGTCTTCAAACCAGCACCATGTATACCGTCAATGTTATCAGAGTCATCCCCCTCCAAAACTCTATACCAAATAAAGTTCTGACAGCTAACTCCATATTCATTCAAAATTTCAGCACAACCATACAGTTTCTTCTTGGTTGGACTCCAAACTTTGATTTTTTCACTTGCCAATTGTAGAAAATCTTTGTCCGCACTCATGATATGCACATTGTTATTCTTATAATACTGTTGTGCAATATATGCAATGGTGTCATCTGCTTCAATATGATCAATAGCCATAGTTGAAATAGGCAGACAGTCCAAATAATGAACAGATCTTAATAGTTGAGCCTTCATGTTTTTTTCTTCCAATTCAGAAGTGGACATTTCTGAATATGCTCTATTAAGACGAATCTTTGTATGACGTTTGTCTTTGTATGGTGGGTAAATCTTACGACGTTTCATACTTCCACCATTACCGTCAAAAATAATAACACAACGTGTGGGGTTCAACAATTTGATTGCGTATCCAACACTTTTTAGAAATCCGGCGATGCCGCCCGTGTGAAGTCCATCTTCATTCATGGACGGCATCACCGAATATGCTCGAATAAACGTATTGAGTCCATCAACCAAGAGTACATCCGAATTCTCACTTCGGTTAGATAGTGTGTTCTTGTCGTCTTGTGAAACGTTCTCAAACAGCGAGAACAACCTTTTCTTTTCCTCTTGATTAAAACTCATATATTATTCTTCATCTCCACCAACTTCTTCTGCGTCTTCAGAAGCGTCTACTTCGACATCTTCTCGGATTTCGCTGTCAGGTGACTTGTACTTCATAATCGTTACCTCAGCAATCTTCTGATACAACTCCTCACGAAGTTCAGCATCAGTCTTCATATCCTTAGCAAACGACTTGACATCAATCTTAACAACCTCACCATTGTTCTTGGTGTAATTGTAAGGTGACTTAGCACCTGTGATGATTGAGTGCTTCTTCAACACTTCAATCCAGTTACCATAATTATCAATACCACTATCATAAAAAATACTAAAGTCAGCATATTTCATGGGTGGTCCCATACGATTCTTGACAACTACAGCACGGGTCTTGACACCAATATGAACTGGTTCGCCATTCTGTGTAACCTTCAATGCTCCCATACCCTTCAAACGAAGACGCAAACTAGCATGATACTGAATAGCTTTACCACCACTGGTGATATACTTGTCTCCAAACATTGCTGCCTGAAGATTGACACGTAGTTGATTGGTGAATACCAACGCAATACGTTGCTTACCGATCATATCATTGATCTTTCGCATTGCCTTGGAAATGATAATAGCTTTTCCAGTGGCATAACCATCCTTGCCATGATCAGCTTCCAACTCAGCCTTGGTAGAGGCAGCAGCAACGCTATCCACAACGATTGTAACCAATCGATCCTTGTTTGATTTACGAACTTGTGAAATCAACAATTCGATCTTTTCAAAAATGTCTTCGACGGTATGTGCAGCAACATACAACATTTTAGGAACATCAACTCCAATTGCACTGAGGAAATCATGAGACACAGACTGTTCAGTATCAATAAATACAGCAAGTCCGCCCTTCTTTTGAGTTTCAGCAAGCAAGTGAGCTGACAACAAACTCTTACCAGATGCTTCAAGTCCGGTAATTTCGGTAATACGTCCAACAGGAATACCTGCATGTGGACGATTTGAAATTGCGAGATCCAAGATGTCGCAACCTGTACTGATCCAATCCGTAATCGTGGAAGGATCTTCCTTTTGGTCCAAGAAAAACGCACACTTACCTGCGTCCTTGTTGGCCTTGTTTAACACATCAGCTAGAGACTCAACGAGTTCATCTCTCTGTGATGCAACTTCATGCGTAACATGAGTTGATCCTTTTTTCTTTTTTGGTGTTTCTTCAGCCATAACTTATAGTGAAATGAAAAAGGAGAGGCGGCATTTTACTACCGCCTCTCCTAGTATTATTGATTAACTGTTGAACAGATTATCAAACGCCTTGGTGAGGTCGTCAGTATTAGACTTAGCAGCGGTTGCTGTAGGAGACTTACTAGAAGTCTTCGTAGTAGCAAACGGAGCAGAGTCAGCAGCCGCAACAACAGGTTGCGTAGATTCCTCATCAACCACAGCATTAGAGACAGTCTCAGCAGGACCATTCTCAGGGTTGAGCCAGGCATTCATAACCTCCTTGAGTTCCTCATACTTGGGTTCTGGGAACAAATCAAGAATATCAACCTGATTCTTGATTGAGTCGATCATACGAGCATCCTTCGGATCAACCGCCGGAGTGCTGTTTGGCTTCACACGGATTGAAGTCTCTGGGAAGTTCTTACCACTTTCGTCAGCGGTACGAAACTCCACAACGATATCACGTCCGGAAGAAAGGTCGGTAATATCACCGTAATCAGGGTCAGCCATGACCGATAGAATCTCCTGATAAACCTGCTTTCCGAATCCCCAAAACTTGACACCTTCATGCTCTTCACCACGAACGATGACAGGAGCAAAAGTACGCATCTTGGGTTCCATCTTACGACCAGTCTGCCAGTCCTCTTTGGAACCAGTCTTCTTGAGTCGATTGCTGAACTCAACGATAGGATCTGGACGATTGAAACTATCCGGAGAGAGATAAGTCTTGTTGTTGATACCGTAATGGAACTTGAGTTCAATAAACGGAGTATCAGGTTGAAACTTATAGGGAACAATACGGATCGTCTGCTTACCCGGCTTGGGCTTCCAAATGAGGTTGGACTTTTGGTTTGTGTTTGAAAGGGAGTTCAAACGGCTCTTAATCTTCGACAAGTCAATTGCCATAATTGTTAATTTATTAATTGTTAAGTAGTAATTAGCTAATCCATTTAGTCTCACTCGAAACTAAACAATCATAACTAATTCTGGTATAACTATAGATCAAATTCCGAAAAAATCAACTTATAATATCGAAAATTTTCAGTGGAATAATTTTAACAGAAACCTCGTTAGTTATAATTAAAGAGTTCTTATAAAACTCCCAATTCAACTGGAAAGTTTTATCGAAAACGCCATTGTTTTCTTCAGTGATTAACTTGTTCATGGCGTTGAGTGTATACAAAGTATTGGTTTGTTTCTTACGATGTATACTAATGGTATTAGGCAGCTTTTTAGAAGCTGCCTCGGTGTAAACGATATTATAAGTGAGATACAACTCATTATTGTTTTTTTCATTATTAAACACAAAAATTTTGTTGTTTGATAATGTGTAGAATGACTTTACGTGTGCCACCAAAATTTGATACTCTGATGGCATTGTAAAAGTACAGAGAAGTTGAGTGTCTTTCATCTTGCGGACAATATTGTTGTTTTGTGGCTATCCACATTGTACCACTCATAACCTACCAAAACTCCGTCAGAATTATACCAACGGTTTTTGTTTTTGATCCAATTGTTTTGTTTGGCTTCTTCCAAAGAAAACTCAGTAGTTAAGATTTTTTCGATTTCTTTGGCGTCTTTTTCTTTTTGTTCACCACTTCGGGTTTCAAGATCGGTTGTATCAACTCCTGATTGTCCTTGGACTTGACCGGTTCCGGTTGGTTCTTGATTTTGCTGAATAGGTTGATTACCTTGTTGAGCACCTGGCTCAATTTGAATAGGTTTTTCATTTGGTGATGTTGGTTCTTGTACTGGTTGTGCAGGCGTAGCAAAATCCAAATTGGTCTGACCCTTGGTTGGATCTTCTTCAAAATGAGTTCCACGACGTATTGCACGTTGTTTATATTCCGCATTTGGGAACGTAACCAAAATACCCTTGGAATTGTATGCTTGTCTTTCTGGATATTTACCCTCAATAACCTTATTTGCTAATTCAACCACTTCACTTTTCGGAATTCCCATTTCTACGAGTTTTTCTCGTAGAACATCCATGTGATCGTTGTTGAATATATCAAATATACCATCCTCAACTCTATTGTCTAAACAGAGTTCAGAAAGCAAAAAGTCTGAAATGTTTTTGTAAGTCTTTTTCATTTTTAACTTGCAAGGTTAATTGCCTTTGGAGCAATCTTGGCTGCTGGAATGATTACAATTCTGGCTCTCATAAACATATATCCATCACCATTGTAATCAGTAGTAAACTGTTCGTTTGTTCCGGATCTAAAGTACATCACCGGCTTGTACTTTTGAAATGGATCTTGAGCGTTCTTTGGCAAAGGAAGATTTGGATTGAACAATACGTGTCCGTTTTCATCTGTTCTAATCAACAATTGTACATTCTTCTTTGACTTAGTAGGAATTCTGGACATTATCAAGGGAGTTCTTGATTGCATCAAAATGCTACAATTTTGACGACTAAATGGTTTTCTTTTATCCAAAGTGAAATCTGTGCCATAAATAGCTTTTCCTGCAATTTCTTTTGTCTTTGGCGATCCATCCAAGAAATCCAAGTAAGCATCAAAGTTATTCATCATGTACAGATACTTACGTTTAGTGTCAGGAGATGTAACAAATCGATAAAATCCCTTCTTAAAGGCACCAATCAATAAATTGTACATTTCACCTTGGCCCCTTAATGCTTCAATGGCAGGAACTCCGTTGAAATTAACAAGGTTTCCTTTTTCATCAAATGTAGTAGTCTTGGGATTTACTTCAATACGGTTTGGATAGTTCTTAACAATACCAGACACCATCTTGGATTTTACGCTCAACCACACTTTGTCGGTCTTATAGATGTCATCCAACCCAACAAATCCACCATATTGTGGAAAATCAACATTAGCCAATTCACTAGCACTCATTCCTTCCTTAAAATCACCGCCCTTGAAGGAAATCCAAAATACTTCACGTCCACGTTCCAACATAGCAATGTCTGCTTTTTCTCCAGTACCCAATTGTAGATGTACGGCGGAATCAACCTTTACGCCAGTGTTAACGTGTTCTCCCTTGTCCCAAACGTGAAGATCAAATACAACTTTCTCTGGATTGTTTTCTTTGAACCACTCGTTAAGTTGATCAGCCTTAATCTTCTCTTGTTCAATACCACTTGCCTTAACCGTCTTCGACTTCAATAAATCACCAAGTGAACGATACAATTGTAAATACAACAACGCAGATCTCCAACCGGGAGTTCCAATTTTCAATCCCTGTGGTACGTTGATCATTGAGACCAACTTGGGTCCAAACTTGAGTCTCAACTTTGTGTTTGAATTTGTGAAACTTAACTCAAGATTTTCGGGAATTCCATACTCTTTACGTTTTTCTGGATTTGACACCAATTCAACCATTTCATCGTAGGTCAAACCATTGGGTACATGAACATCGCCAGGAAAACGTTCTGCTGGCTTGTTATACGCCAAACTTAGATCAACTTGTTTTAAGTCATTGTCGTTAAAATCGCCAGCACGTCTCAATGGTCCAACCATAGTGTTGAACGATTTGATTTCGTCATCTGTTAAATACTTTGAAGACCCAATTTTTGCGTCGGCTTCAACAATGTGTTGAACAGTTGTTGGTGAAAAATACTCACTGTATCCGCATTTTTCAATAGCTGTTAATAACTTGTCAGCATCAACTTTGGAGATTCCACCATCCTCTACTAAAAGAGAATATTCAAGAAGGATATCATTTATGATCTTGGCTTTATTCATATCGACACAATAACTAATAAATATTGTGTCTATATTCCAAAAACAGTCTTTTTAAGAACTTACCGATTTCATCTCATGATAATTGGTTCCAAAATAACACTTCGTAGGAAATCCCTGATTTTCCATCAATTCCGTGATGGTCTTTATTATCTCTTTTCCTTCAGGCTTATACACATCATACAACACCGAATCATAAGTATACAATATCGGTTTGGTTTGTTTATCCGCCAAATACCGATTAACATCCATCAAACTCTTGATCGAATATTCAGTTTCAGACGCTTGAAGAATGTAATTGAACAACTTGTTTGGCGTTGCATCCTTCAAATGATTCGACGTAATCGGACGTTTGAAAATCGGTGTCTCAATATAGTTGAAATCGTTGAAGAATTCCCACCTGTGATTGATGTATTCCAAGATCTTCGTAAAATACGGAATTTTGACGTATTCTGGAGAAATTGTACCGTATAACTGCTGGAATGTCAGGGTCTTTGACCGCTTTACCTGATCTTCAGATGGATCTTCGGTTTTGAAGTAATATCGTGCCAAATACTCGTAAATATTGACCCTCTCTGGAAAGTTATATTTGATCAACTTACCAATGATATGCGGATGATACGCACTGTAATCCAACATCACCAACAACCCATCATTGCCAAACCTAGACACAAAACTCTTACGACATTCGTTTTCCTTGTTCAAAGCAGAATAGTTGATTCCACCAAAACGATTGCTGGGTCTTCCAGTTGAAGTGAAAATGTTGTACTCGGTATAAACCTTATTGTTGATCACCAAATGTTTCTTGTCTGGAAAGTGTTTTTCAAACTCTTCCAAGTTCACCTGCAATCCATTTGCTTCGATCTGTTGAAGAGTTTCAATGATTGATCCATTCAGTTCAAAATACGAATCTTCATACGTTTTCTTGATATGTGGTTCCATATCCTCACACATATCAACAAATCTGGATATGTGATTGTTGCTTGGAATGATTTTGTTGCTCTCAATATGAGTGGTGTATTTGTTTTTGAAGAACGAATGAGCCGCTGTATCATATTCGTCTTGTTCGATGATCTCACCCGTTTCCATGAACATCACCAAACACAGATCATACAGTTTATTGACGTTCAACTGATGAAGAACCTTGCGTTTAGAAAAACAGAAGATACGATTCTTGAGTTTGTTTAAAAACTTACTCACCATCGATTTTGTATAAAAAACAGACGAATCATAAGTGTCGATATGAATCACACATACACGATCCACCCCAACAGCTTTGATCATCACCAAACAGGGTTCAACTGACGCAGGATGATGACTATCGGACAACGGCACCACATCAAGAATGATGTCTTTTAGGCCAATAACGTGTTTGATTTCATCCAAGGTCATTTGGATGTAACTATAGACTGTGGCCTCCTATAAGTCAAATTATGATTGCCTAAACCCCAATAAATAATTTCCACCAATCTTTTGGGTTAATCCTGGCATATCTTTTTCAGCCAACTTGACTTGTTTTTGGTTGTATTCAAAAGCACCTTCCTGAACCACTCTTCCATTTTTGACCAGATTTCTTTCAAATCCAGAAACTTGCCAACTAACACTTACTTTTTGATAAATGTTTCCGGGTAGGTTTTTGAAGTTGTCACCTTCCACTTCCAAGACATCATTGTCGTTGATCTTCTTTGCAAAAAATCGACGTGTGTAAGGAATAGAATAATCTACGTCTTTGTTAGAAAACAAATACGCACGTGGAAATACAGGAGGTATGTTGTCTCCTGCCAAACTGATATACTTGTCAAGATTAATCATGTTGAGATATTCAATCCTTTAGTTGGACGTATTCCAGCAGTAATTGTGGTTGTCCACATACCGGTGTTTTGTAGACTGTGTTTTACGTCTTCTACCTGAAACAGAATGTCTTTATTGTATGGTTCGGGTAAATTGTCAATGCCAAAAACTTGGAACGTCTTCATTCCTGCAATACCCGTCAATGTAATTTCTGCCTTTATTCCCGGCTGTGGAAATGAATTGATAGAAGAATTTTGTGGATCTTTGTCATTTACCAACAAAGTAAACAAATCTTTTTGTGTCAATACTAATTTACGAATATATGTCTTTTCAGCACCACCCTCTTTCTTCACCACACCCACAATAAATGCTCCTGACTTAACGTCACGTTCTTTTTGTATAGTCTCTTGACGTTTCTTATCTTCTCTTTGACGTTCCAATTCAGTATTTTGTTTTGCTTTTAATACAGCCTCTTTGTCTTTTGGTGTCAAATAAGACGCATCATTTGTAAGTTTGAAAAATCTATCTCTGGTAACAAACCCAAACGGATTCTTCATAGGAACCGAGGTTTGATTGTCCTTTGGTGAATTATACAAAACCGTTGTAGCAACCTTATCACTTAGTTTGACACTGAAGTTTAAAGATTGTATGTTGTTTCTGCTTGCTCGATTTTTGAAAGAGTAAATATATGGACGGTTATTAGAGTTTAACTCTTGAAGACGTTTCAAGCTAAAAGACTCAGTATCAATGATGGACAACAATGAATTAGAAGGTCCATATTGAATCAAACTAAACTTCCACATTCCATTTACGGCTTCTGATAATTTATTCAGAACAAAGTTCAAAATGTCAGTCACCGTTTCAGACTTTTCAACTGCTTTGATAATCACATCCTTGTGAATATACAAGTTTTCCAACTTACCCAAATTATAGTCATATTGTTTTGCTGGAAACTCTACATCACCCGGATCTTTTCCAGAATATCTGATTCTGAAGTAATTAACAATCTCATTAAGATCCTGACGTGTTGTTGAATTAAACACTGATTGCAATGTTTTATCCGCTTCACTAATTGCCGCTGGATCTTTGCCATCTTTTTGCGTATCTGGAGTTGTATAGTTGGTAGACTTTCCACGATCTTCAACTGATGGAGAAATGTTTGGTGCTTGTGAATTTGGTATCAACAATATTTTTCCGTCGGTACTAATCAAATTTTTATGTCCACCAATCCACGATGATGAAATATCAATTTGGTTGAAGGTTGCACCAACCTTTGTTGCTTCGGCTGCGCAAAACTTGTTGATAATATCAACGAACAATCCCATCGTGATCCAAAAATCATCTGTGGCTCCAGAGTCAAAACTATACTTGGTCACATTATCAACTTTGGTACGTGGATCGTTTGAGGTATCAAGATTACGAGGAATGAATACTCTTGTTTCTGGCCCTGGCCATCCGGGTATTGGAAACAGTGAATCTTTGGAATTAAGTCCGGTCAACACTGTTTTTGGCAACGATTTAAAATCATTGGCAATATACTCTTTTAGAGGTTTGACTGGTTCTGGTTTTTTATTACCTTTGTTGTCAGCGGGTGACGTTGATGCAATAGCATTGCTTCGTGTTTGTACACCACTGTAAATAAAGCTGTTGCTCTTGATTTCCGTTGTACAATCATACGATCCATCTGCCTGTAATGAATAGTCAAATGACGTAACAATACCGCATGTCAATTCATAAGTACCTTTACCTTTTTCCACCAACAACTGTTGTTGAAGAGGATCTGTATAAATACCTAACAATCCAGTTCCTTCTGTTTTACGTGGATCGTTTGGGTCGCCACTTGGACCGGGAGTTTTATCATCAGCAGAATCTTTCATTTTTGCTGGTTGTCCAATATCGTTAAGATCCAACAAACACTCGGGGTTATAGTGATTCCATCCCCATTCAATAAACATTGAAACGCCCGGAGACATAAAATATGGAGTCATGTAATTCAAATGATCCTTTGAAAAACATTTCCACTTGATTGTTACCTGTCTATACATCGACTTTTGCATCACCGCATCAATGCTGATAATGCCTGGCGGAGGAACGTGTTTGCTAATGGCGTTACTATCTATTGTGTACTCATTGTCAATCTGGTGAGGTTGTCCAGCAGGTGTATAACCAATTACGGTTTGAGTCTTTGAATAGTCTTTTGGATTGACACCGTAGTCTCTGTAAAACCCTGTTGCACCAGCCATTATAAATCCGGATTTGGATCCATATTTTTCTTCACCAATTCCATTGGAACAAACACGAACCCAACAACGCATTGGTCCTTTGTAAGTGTTCCAGTTACCATCGTCATCCCAACTAGCGATAGTGTTGGAAATGAAATTAACACCAACATCACGTTCACGTCGTTCTAACTCTTCACGAACATATTTGGGTATTGGCTGAATTTCAAATGGAGCTACAAATCTGGTTGCCATAACGGTTATGAATTGAGAGACTTATAATTGTTAAGTATGGTGCTCAAATTGATTGGAACACGCAATTGTATTCCTGCCGGCACTGATAGTTTTCCTTTACCAATGTTATTTGCTTGAGCTAATACCCACCACAACGATGGATTCTTGTAATACTTAAACGCAAGATTATCCAAAGTATCAGTTTCGTTTGTCACTACATAAACGTCGGTAGGATCAACAGGAATAATTGGATACAATCGTGTTCCAAAATATCTCTTTCCATCCCATCTCTTTTTTATGTTGACGGTTGTTTCGTATCTCATATCAAATAATTATTGCTCTCTTTCGGCATTTCGTGAACTAACAATCAATCCCTGAGAAAATTTATTGTTTGTACCAGCAATAAGTTCTGAGTTGGTTATGTCTCTTGGAGCATGTCCAAAGTTTGCCATACCAGTAACAGGACGTTCCTTGAACAATGGTGTCAAGTCAACTGATAGTTCAACCTCTCTTGGAAATTGTGCAACCTTACCCTTGGATCCAGTCCAAGTAATAATGTTGTTCAAATATGACCAATCTTGTTCAGCATTTTCATGAACTGTTTCCCATGCTGCCGACTCAGGAATAGACAATCCAACACGGTTGATTAGTATTGGCTGTTCTTTATACATATCACCCAATGTCAAAAGAACCAATGGAGGAACCGCAAACTGACTGGTGCTATCGTCACTATCACTAGGAACAGATGTATAATTTGCAGGCATTGTCAATCCACACAAATAGTTGATTCGTTTCCACATTGGCAACAATTCTTTTACACTGTTGGCAATAACTTTGAAACTGAAACTCAATTGGCGTGTAATACCATCATATGTGTACAACTTATCAGCACGACCAATATACTTGTAACTTGGCCATTCTGCTTGGAAACTATCATTTATTCCAATCACAGATGCTCTAAATGGAATGTGTTTTTCATTTACAATGTCATAGAAATAAAACGCAATCAAATCATCATTGTATGGTTCATATGTATTCCATCCGGATATATCGGTTTCGTCCTCAATGCTTCTGTCTTTGTTTAATATCGTTAACCGATTCAACCCATCACCTTTGTTTGAACCGGCCATCTTTTTACTACTACGTCTGTCATGTGTTAATCCGTCCAACAATTGTGTGTTGTCTTTGTAATTGTCTGTCAATTTTTTGTTGTCAACATTAACTTTTTTAAGTTTATTGAGACCAAACAAAGTCGTATCAGGACTTGTAAATACACGCGTGTCAGCATCAGCAAAAACAACCGAATAACCAGTGTTTTTGATTTTTTCTACCAATTTGTTCAGACTCTCCACACGACGTGAATTGATTGGATCTTCTTTTTTGTTCTGAAGAGTTGCACTAATACGTTCATCAGGAGATCCTGCCAAATCAGTGGTTTCAGTGGCTAGGTTTTTTGATTTGCCGTCTTCTACCTTGGTCAAGATTTCAGCAAGAACTCCATTTGCGTTGTCGTTCAAAATGAAATTCTGACGATTCTTTGAATAAGTACCATCGACGGTGTACGCAGGTCTCGTTGGATCTGATCCACGTTCTGGAATTTGATCGATTGTCTTTAACTTAGCTGTGTCCGGTGTATCAGTTAATCCAAGATTGGTGTAGATTTTCTTCTTGTTGTCAGTAATATCCTTGACAATACGATCATCTTGCTTTTGTTGAAGAGTTGCGTTGATTGGTTCTCCAATATCATTGACCGATGATGGTACGTTTAAGAATTTACCGTCTTGAAGGTTCTTCTTGAACTCAGACAACACGCCGTTTCCACCTTCGTCTTTTCTGTTCTTGGAATATGTTCCGTCAACGTTGTATGCTGCACGTTTTTCGTCACCAGATCCTTGACGGGTTGGTATCGATGTAAATGGCTTTACTTCAAATACGGTAGGAACAGAGTCAAATCCATACTTTTTGTAAAATGCTTCTTGTGGTCTTAGAATAATTGGATCATCTGCGTTGGTCAAATCAACCGGTGCAACATCCATCTTAGTCTGAAACGTACTTGTCTTGTCGAGGAACTTTTTATAGTTCATCAACATGATAGAATGTTTGAAATTGCTAGCAGAATCTTTACGATATGCTTCAATACCAACAGATTTTCCGTATTTTTCAACGTTATCTACGTCTTTCTGTAGAGCAAATCCGGTAGATCCACCATTGATTGATGGTCCAGACACATCGGTGCCAGAAATCTTTTGTTCACTTCCATCAATAAACTTGATTTTTCTGTTTTGTGGTGCTTCATTTCCGTTTTTACGGATGTTTTTAGGTCCACCGTCAGAACTTCCAGCAATCCACAACTGTGTTAGTTGGATTTCGGCACCAGTGATGACATGATTTTTGGCAAACTTACCCTTAAGATCCGATATCATCATTCCGTATGCACCTTCATCACCACGATAACCAGTTTTGTCTGGTTGTTTTGATGAAATCAGTGACGGAAACACTGATGCTGCCATTGACTTGAGAAAACTATTCTTGTTTGCATTACCACCCCAACGAGATGCAAGCGAAGTGTATCCAGAAGATGCAGTTTTTCCTCTGATCAAACCCTTACCACCACCCACAGATTGTTTTGATAGTGGTGAATTATCAGCAGTATCATTGATTCCAGCTCCTACAGTACCCTTAGGCGATGATTTGCCGTTGTTTACACTGAATCCTACCACACTTGCAAGAGCACCTAAAAGACCACCTGATAAATCAATGTATCTAGTTGTTCTTGGCAATAGACCCAGAGTGGTTGGTCTAACAGCACTCAATATAGGCATTGCAGGATTATACAATGTCGTTTCATTGAATGGTTGTAGGTTCTGTAATATTACTTGTTTGAACAAAAATGCTATACCGTTTCCAGACACGGTAAACTTGGATACTCTGATTACGTCTTGTAATGCAGATCCAAGCGGAAAAAATCGACTATCATACTTTTTGACAGCGTTCAATCCACTGTTTCCTTCGTTTGGATTGTACCACAAAAATGGCTGTCTAGGACCAAATCTCAAAAGACTATTAGCGTAGTCCGTTTTTGCAGACAAACGTGTCAAAATCTTTTGATTGTTTGCATCATAAAGTTTTTCAATCTTGTTGGGTGCAGGACCAAGAGGATAATCGGAAGGTACCGTATTGATCGGTGGTACCATTCTACGACTATCTTTTGGATCACTACCCGGCGTTGGTGCACTAGAAGCGTTATTATATCGTGTTTCTAGTGGAAACGCTATTGAGTTTCTTTGAATTTGATCTGCCATATTTTATAATTATGAACTTGCAATAGCAAGTTGTTCACTTACTTTTCTGCCATCAAGATTTACTGCGATACCACCGTTCATCATCAACGAAATTAACGTATCCAACTTTTGATTGGTTTGTTCAATTGCACTAATTACATCACTTGATCCCTCAGCATTGCTAGTAGTAGCTGCTTCATCAATTCCGCCGGTATCAACTCCAACGAGTTTACCAACGATTTTAAATGGAGCAGACAACACAGTCTGAATAAGTGAACCAATTGATGTGAATCCTTTGATGACCAAATCAAAGATCGACTGAAATGGATCCATGAAGATTTTCAAAATCATGCCAGCAACACCAAACAGACCTTCAATGATTCCATTTCCAACCTTTGATGAACCACCTCCACTAAACAATCCAGATACAAAGTTCCACAAACTGACCCAAGGTTGAATCAATAAATCATACATTAAAGATCCAAGACCTTTGAGTGCACTCATAATCATTGGTCCGATTGCCATAAGAGATTTGACAATCAAGATTGGGAAAAAGAATATACCAGACAATACGTTTTTCAAGTTTTCAAGGGTGAACAAGGATTTTAACTTCTCCATTATACTTGGAAATACTCCCATTAGAGCTTTGAACAAAATTGTTGGTATGAAGAACAACCCTATTGCAATCGATTTGCCTAGATTCAAAACGTTCTGTAAAATATCTTTGCCGGAGAATATGTTCTTTATTGATTCCCACGTTTTGCTCATGATATCAAATACATCTTTTACAGCAGATTTGATATATGGGAAGATTTTTGACACTTGTTGGAACACAACTCCAATCACTGGAATTTTTCCTAGTAGTTCAAACAACATTTCAAATGGTCCAATAAACACATCGTACAACGTTTCACCGAGTGCTTGAAACACGTTCATTCCACCCATTATTCGTGAAAAGAATCCCCACACAGCTTGAATGATTGTTAATACTTGGCCAACAAATGGTATAGCTTTTCCGGCTGCTGTGAGAATACTAACGATTTTTCCTATTCTTGCAAATCCACTAGCAAATTTACCCACAGTTCCAGCAGCACTTCCAAATAAAGAAGTTATGCCTGATATAGGTCCAAGAAGTCCTGTTGCAAAACTACTGATTCGTGAAAATACTGATGCGGTTGTAGTAAAAATAACTTCAATAGTACCAAGTCTGGTTATTAAAGATACAACTGCTGTTCCGATTCTGGATATAAATGAAAGAACCGAACTAACAGGTCTTACAATTAATCCAAAAATACCACCAATAGAAGATAGTCTTGATCCCAAAGATCCAACCAAATTAAACACCATTGAAAACGGTTTTAGCAGACCCAATGTGATCGCAGTACTGATTCGGATAAGAATCACTCCCAAATCAGTTGCTCCTTGTACAATCGTTTCCACGTAAGAGTTGGCACCATCCAACGCATCATTCAATTTCTGAACGATAGGTTCGATTGGTTCCCACATCTTGTACAACGCATTGGCAAGTATTTTGACCGGTATCAACATGAAATTGAACAATACCAATGCCAATTTCAAAACTGGGATCAACAATTTGACAGCTACATTTACAACCGGAGTCAAAATGTCAGCCATAATTTGTTTAAATGTTTGGAACGTATTGCTCAACTGAGCCATTGCGCTCTGCATTTGAGTTCTCATCAATAACTGTTTTCCAGTTTCTTCGTTTTGTTCTTTGAGAGCCTCTTGTGCTTTTTCCAATGACTGTCTTTCTTTGTCACTTAGTTTTGCAAGTTTTTCTTCATTTGCCAACATCTTAGTAAGATCAGCAACACTATATCCGGTGGCTTTAGCAAGTGCTTCTTGTTGGAATACATTCATCTTATTCAAGTCACCCATCTGACGAACTTGATTTAAGATCTCCTTTTGTGCACCAGCAACATCACCAGCAAATGAAAGTTGACGAGCAGCATTCAAATTCAAATTCTTGCCCAACAACACACTTGCTTCCATTTCATCACTGACACTCTGTGTAAAGTTCAACAATCCCTTAGCGGATGCTGCTGATTTATCCAGACTTACACCCATCATTCGGGCTTGTACTGCTGCCAACGTCATTTGTTTGACGTTACCTCTCATTAATGTAAGAGTTTCATCTGATGCATTAGCAACATCTCCCATCACTTCGTCAATATTGACTCCCGCAGCATTTGCAAGGTTAGCGGTAAATCCAGCCATTGCACTGGCCTGTTTATCCGTCATTCCTCCGATTGCATTCATCTTTTGTAGGAATCCGGCTGCATTGGTTTCACTTACACCATAATTTGCGGCAAGCAATGTGGTAGTTGTTGCCAATTCTTTATTAATCAACAACGATGTACCAAGAGTTTTACCAATAGCTGTTAATGCCTTGTAGGCGTTATCAATTGTAACTCCTAAAGTTGCAAATTGTTGATTCAACTGCAATGCGGTTTGTTCCAACGATCTTGCGTTGTCACGTCCCAATCCCAATTCTTTTCTGAATGAAGCTGCTGCTTTATCCAACTGAACAAAACGATCAAATCCGTCCTTGAATATCGCAATAAACTCTTTTGCGACTTTGGCCATCATCTGTAACTTGGCAAGATTCTCTTCTTGTACTTTCTTTTGTGCTAATAGATCATCACGTTTTTTCTTATTATTTGCAGCATCTTCAGGTCCAATCTTCTTGGCTTCATCCAACTTATCTTTTTCCAACTTGATTTGATCCTCAAGATTTTTTATTGCATCTTCAGAACACTGAGATTTCTTCTTACACAAATCTTTTTCTTTTGCAATTCGGTCTTCAAGGTTTTTGATAACATCATTACCTTTTTGGAGCTGGTCATCATAACCCAAAGGAATCTTAGACAGATCTTCTTCAAGTTGTTTGACTTTATCACTAGCTGCTTTAATAGGAGAATCAAACATCAAACCCGCCAATGCACCAAACGTTTGTAACAAATGATCACCACTTTCAACGCCGGTATCCATCAATCTTTCAAATGCGTTGATTGGGGCATCAAACGCATCACTGACCAACTTCATTGTTCCTTCCAAGTCGGTTGCAGTCTTGGTCATTGTTATACTAGCATTGTTGAACTGCTTTGTGACCTCTTTGACTTTATCAGCATACGTGTCAAACCCTTTGCCAGCGCCTTTAAGCGTTTTATACAAGTCTTCCAAAGACTTTTTCGTTTGGTCTACAGTATCTTGATCCATAAAAATCTAATGTACCCTATAAATATAAAATCTATTGGGTTATTGTTCGATTTTTAACGGTTATTTACCTTTAGGTTTGGATGCCTTTTCCATTTCTTCGTTTTCTCGTTTTCGAACTTCTGCCAACTTACGAAGATAAAAGATACGCAAGTGCGTAGGTAAATTGTACGCAATCTCTTGAGTAAAGGCACCCTCTGAATAATAAGCCAAATCGAAAATCTGGCTATGAATAGCTATCTTGTCTTCAGGACTCAGGCCAAAAAAACTGGGCCGTTAGCGGCACCGACATCCTTTCTTCGTGAGAACATTCATCACATGAAAAATCAAATGTCATATCCAAATCAGGCGTGTTTTCCTTAACGTATGCCCTAAATGCCAAACTATCACGTGATGGCATTTCCTGATTAACAAATTTGTTAATTACACCACGATCACCATTACCGTCAACTGCAATAATCATTGCACGTAGACGAGTAGTAACTTCACTACTTGAATTCTTGTTGACCTTGGACAATCCCTTGATTTCAGAGTCAATTAGAGTTTCATCCTTATGAGTCAACAACTTGTAGGTAATAACCCGTTGTGTGTACGGAAGAGTGAATTCAAACTGATTTTGACCCTTTGGATGTTTGGTCACGTCGATCTCCTTAGACTTCATCAACGAAAGGTCAATCTTTCGTTCACATTCGGTCTGACACTTAGGACAAGTCACTTTGACTGGTCCATACGTATCACCGTATGCCAAACGTCGGGCAGCGAAGAATGCGGCGTTTTTATCACCCACTAGAATGTCATCTATCTTGATCGGAGTCACAATCAGTGATTCCAACAACTTGTCAAGAACAATTCCCTTCTTGATCAAATTTTGATTGGTCAAAATATCTTCTTCTCGAGCAGTCATCATCTTTAGTTCTAAACGCCCAGCAGAAAGAGGATGTCCTTCGGGATAAAAATGACCTTCACTAGGAAGATCAATAGTCTCAGTAGGAAAGTTATTTTGGGGTTTTACAGGAACTCCAGATGGAGTTGCGGGTTGAGACATGGATGGCTGTCTTGCGATTTGTGGACCGCCAACGATAGTGGATGGTCTCGTAATAGAAATAGATTCTTCGCTCATAGTAACTTATTTGTCGTAACAATATATAGTAACACCTTAAAACTTTTGGTTATTTTAATTAACTTGGAGCACCACCGCCTTGTGCAACTTTCAAAGCATTTTTTGCTGCAGTTTCACCGTCTCTAGCCTTTTTAGTATTTTCTTTGGCAGTATTTAAAGATTCGGTTTCTTTTGATACGTCTTCTCCACGATTTTCTGCAGCATCAAGTGCGTCTGATGCTGTTTGTTCACGTTCTAGTGCCTGTGCCACAGTTACTTTAGCAATATCAACGCCCACTTTTGCAGATTGTACCTTGAATCCTTGTTGTTTTTTTCTCAACGTCTCCAACGCATTTTGAAACTTATCAGTCTCTTCTTCTAGTACTTCGGTAATTAATGAAATCAAATCTGCCTTGGTAATCTTCATATGGTATAAATAGGTATATACAATAAAAAACCCCACACTTTCGTATGGGGCTTTTAAGACCTTACTTTTCCTAAAATGATTAGTATTGGAGAATTGCGTAGTCGTATGCCAAGTTCAAGGTGAGTTCAACTGGGTCACCCATGTTTGTCCAGTCAAGGTTACCGAACTCTGCACTAACAATTTGTGCACCCTTGAGAACCCACTCTTCTACCTTGTCACCCACTGGTCCCAAACAGTTGATGGTGCAATCTTTCTTATAAAAGTCAAGATAACCGTCACGTCCTGTTACTGATTCGTGGTGTAGACGGACCCATTCCATCACAGCTTGTGCACCAGATGGAGCGATTGGGTCATAAAGACTGATACTAATATCGTTCCAAACGCTCTTACCTTTATAGTAACGTTGTACGTTGATATAGTCAATCGACTTCTTTTCTTGATTTAGTTTTGGACGATCTGTCTTTTTGATGATAAAAGCGGGAATACCATCAATGCTAAAAATGAATCTGTTTTGAACTTTTGGCTCAAATACAGTATAGAACATTTCGTTTGGATTAAGTAGGTCTGCCATATTTTTTCCTTATTAGGTCTTGTATATAAATAGTGTGTCGTTTCGATTTTTTCTAAAAATCTTATGATTCTTTTAACGAATGTTGAGCATCGTATACTTTGTTAACAGCATCTTTCAATTTATCAATATGACCACGTGTTCTTAATAGTTTGAAAACAATATTTTCTGTGCTGAATTCTCCACCTTTACTCAAACCCGATTCACGCATGTCATATACAGATCGTAGTACACGTTTCAAATCATTAAAGTTGTTTGATCTGATAGAATTGGATATTTGTACAACCATGTCAGAATACTTTTTCTGAATCATGTTTTTATCCAATGTCAAATTGAGTTTTTGTGGAACTTTTATCCACTTGTTGTTCAACACACTATATACTCCCAATGCTCTATTGGTTTCTTTAATATCTTGAATATACAATTCCACTCGGTGTCCCTTGATTGTCACGTTGTGGTTTTTGTTCCAGTTGGCTTTGATACTGTCAACCATCTTTTTAACCAAATCATGATCAGGGGAAATCTTGTTGAAATCGATCAACACATGCAAGTCTACATCACTACTTGGTCCCCAATTGTAATTTGCAGCACTACCAAGAATGTATACATCTTCAATAGGAGCTGGTAATTCAGACTCAATGTAGAAATCTTGCGCAATTTTCAACAACGCATCTCGGATTTCTGGCTTGATTGATTTATCAGCGTTCCAGATGTTTGGATTTAATGTATCGTTATAAATTCTGGCTTTCATATTATATGTTGGACCAACTGTATCCGTAACTTTCTTGGGTAATTCCTAAAATCTTTTTCAACTGATTAATCGTATCAGTTGTGTTTTTGTGTTCAATTGCAGTACCACCTTTTGATCTCCATTGTGCAATGTTTGATGGTAAATCATCAATCAATATATGATTTGGTCCCAACGCATATTGTTGTTTTGCTTCGGAACTATCCACCAAGATGACGTTTTCATCGGGTGGAACTGGGACTAAGTTTGTTGACAACCATCTACGTTTACCAATTTCAGCGTTATTGGTTTTTGATTTTTTACTGGATGTACTGCTCAAAATTTTGACGGGAAACTTTAGACTATTTATAAACCTCCACAACGTATCTCCGTCTGGAAGTTTTGGCAATGTTGCCCACCATGTTATACCATTGTCTGGTGGATTGGTAAAAATCAGTTTCCATATTTCAGGACTTCTTCCAGTTGCATCAAATTGTTCAGCTGATATACCACCTGAGATTTTCTTGAATCCTTCATCAAAATCAACCAATACACCATCCATATCACAATAGATAATTGTGGAATTTTCGTCACCAACTTCAAGTAGATTGTGATCAAAAACTTCGGGGATGGCCATTTTCAAAGGTATCATATCAGTATAAATATTCAGTAAATTCGATAATAACTTGACAAACTAACTTTTTATCCATAAGCATTGCAAGCGCAACAAGCAAAACAACAAGCACCTAACTTAATTGAAATGATAACAATAAAGTACTTCAATTAATTTAAACTGATTGCTTAAAGCGCTTAAACAATAGTTTTTGTATTCTTTTGAACTTTTCAAATTCCATGCCAACTCAGTGTCTCCTACTTGTCCATAATCAGGCGCGTAAAGCATATGACTTAACTTTTCATCGTCATAAACTTCAAATTTACAGTTGTTTTCGTTCACAATAATAAATATAAAACCATTGTGTATAAACGAAAAAACCCCGCTTTTTAGGGCGGGGTTTGTGATTATTTACCGATCAATTAGGCGCCAGGAAACTGAGCACCAGTTGGCAAGATGTTGAAATCAAGCACGATGAATTCAGCAGTCTTGGTTGGTTGTAGATAGATTTGTCCGTATAGGATGTTTCTATCGATCAAGTCAGGCGTATTGTTGGTTTCGTCCATCTTCACTTGGAAGGCGTACAAACCACTACGTTGTTGAACCTGTTCAAGGTAAGGATTGACAATACTCAAGAAACGGTTACGAGTGTTTGCCACGTTTTGTTCAAATACCAAGAAACGTGAACTTGAAGCAATAAACTTCTTCAAGTTGATCATCAAACGACGAACGTTGATACGATCCAATGCACTTGGTGCGATCTGAAGAGTCTTTTGACCCCACACGCAAATACCCTGACCGGGGAATGCGGCGATTGGGTTAACACGACCCTCATAGAGAGTATCACGTTCACCGTGTGTCAAACGATCCAATACTTGGACAGCTTGTGTAATTCCACCACGATTCAAACCAGCAGGAGCAAACCATTCAGCCGAAGCCTTATCGTTTGAAGCGTAGATTGCTGGAAGAACAACTGAAGGAGGAACACTCACAATCTTGTTCAAGTTGGTATCAAGAATCTTGACCCATGGATAGTATGTGGCAACATAACTTGAATCGATGTTAGCAGCTACGTTCACTGCGGCATCAATCAAGCCTGTGCTTTGATTGCTCTTAGGGAACACCACGTTATCCATGATGTAGAAACAATCACCACGTGCTTCACACATATCAATTGTCAACTGTGCCACATAACTGTGGTGTTGATAGAAGATACCCGGAGTCACGATCAAGTTAATGTCGAATTCATCGGCATTACCAAGAGCACCAATACATTGACGATAAGCAATGCTACCAGCAGTAGTGATACTGGTACAATCCAAACCTTGTGTATTGCCTGGAATAATGTCAGATCCAACATTGATTGGAATTGCTGGTGATTGACCATCAAATCCACCTTGGAATCCAAGAACAAACTTACGCATCTTCACACGGGTTGATTCGTATGCAGCATCATAAGTTGATGGAACACCACCGCTGTCGTTTTGTACATCTGGTTGTTTTGAACCAGTTGGACTATATGCATCACCTTCTTCAAGGTCAAACACTACGTTATTGCCAATTGAAGTGAATCCTTCATAAGCAGGTAGCGGAGCGAAGTATTGAAGGTTGTCGTTGTGTACACTGTACACACCAACACTTGATGTTGGATATAGTGCCAACAAATCATCAGCAGCACCCACTGGAGGTTCACCAAACACAATACCCGATGGATATTTGCCTGGAGCAGTTGAGTAGGTTGATGCGCGAGTGAATTGCACTGGTGGCAAGAATCCACCAAGAGTACCACCAACAGGTGTAGCAAGAGCATCAAATCCGTAAGGAATTGCTGATGTTGGATACACGTTTTCGGTCATCTCAATACGAACGTACTTACTCAAGTTGGAGTAGGTACCGAACTCAATAATCTTACCAGAGTAAGAAATATAGTTGTAACGATCACCGATACGACGAGCGATGAAGTTACTGCTATCTGGATCAAGATTCAAGTTTTGGAAACGTTCCAAATACTTAGGACTCTTGTCGGTATCACTGAACTTACGTACTGCCAAGGTGAACGAACCCCATTCACTTCCTGCGACCGTACCAGCGAGTCTTACGTCACTGATTTCAATCTTATAAGAAGTGTTCATGTTGGTACCATCAGCGAGTGTGTGTACACGGAACAATGGGAAACGTTGTGGCTTAGCGGTAATATCAGAAGTACCAGTAAACGGAGCAACTTGTTGTGAATTGATCCAAGGTGTTGTTGCCCACTTCAAACTGAAGTCACTATCACCAGTTGTTGGTGTGTAACCGTAGTCATCAGTGAACTTCATTGGATTGCCGGTCAATACAAGCTTGTTCTCACCACCAGTTGGTGTGTAAGGAGCTTCACTGCCTACAATCATCCAACCATCAGACGGATCGGTTGATTCCTCAACAATACGAGCGATGGTATCCTTGAAGATATTGTACAAATAAGCAGCTTCAATCTTTTGACCAGCAACTTGCTTAGCAGGATCACCTGCGGTAGGATCTGATCCAAATACATTCGTGATGTAGTTAGAACTTGCTGGATCCAATGAGAATTCATAGGTTCCGTAACTTCCACTTGAACCACCGATGTTATAACGCAAATCAAGAACATAGTCTTGTACGGTTGGATCTGCACTACCACTGTACAAACCAGAGGTTGCAATCTTCTTACTGAACACAGAACCCTCGAAACCATAAACAACCTGTGCCAACTTGTTGTTTGCATCAGATTGAATTGTTGCGTTTTGAGTGTTTGCCAAAACAGCAAGAACCACTGCTTCGCGGGTTGCGCCCGGATTACATGGATCACCACCAGAAACTACATTTTCAGTGAAAGTGGTGAACTTACCAAAACTACCAGTAATGTTACAGGTCAATTGAATTTGAACACCGCAACTATTTGTTGGACGATACTTAGCGAAACTAATACTGTTTAGAATCACTTCGGATGCAGCACCAGAAACAGGGAAGTCATCACTCAACTTCACCAAACTGCTTGTGGTTGCCAAACTTCCAGAAAGTTTTCCTGATTGTTCAGCAAGAGCACGCAACAACTTGGCTTCTGCACTGATTGCACCATCACCTTGATAACTTGAACTAATTTCAAATTCAGCAGCATCAAACTCAAGATATACATCACCGATATAACGAGTGGTGTAAGTCTTGTTACCAGTTGTGCCTGGAGGATTGTATGTTGCAAATGAGCTGGTCTCAAAGTTTGCGTACAAACTACCAGTAATGGTCAATGTTTCTGCTGTACTTGAACTGACATACTGTACGTTTACAGTAATATCATCTGGGTCCAAAGCAATGTACGATGAATCGGCCGTACCCAAAGATGTGAACGATCCACTCTCCGTATTACGTGTATAATAACCCGGAATTGCGTAAATCACAAACGGATTATCTTGTTTGTATCCCGTCAATGCACCTACACGACAAACAGTCACTAGACCTTGTTCTTGTAGGTATTGTTTGGCAGTGTAAGGACCGTAGTATACTCCGTCCGCTACACCGAATTTTTCCTCTAGCTCAGATACGCTGGTGACAACGGTTGGAGCAAAGCCTGGTCCCTTGGGGAAGGGAGCGACAATAGCTCCACCAATATCAGCCACGCCTTGAGCAAGGCCTGACAAGTCGTTTTCACGACTGAAAACGCCAGGACTTACTATTCTGTCGTGTGGAGTAAATGTACCCCCTTCTGTAATTGGCATATGCTAAATTTCCTTTCGATTGGTTAAAGTTTTGTATGAGACGCATACAAAAAACTCTAAATATAAATATTTCTGAAAATTTGAAAGTCTAAATATTTATATTTTAAGGCTACTTTTAAGGCCAATTATTGTTTTTAGTGATTTTATTATTTGGTTGGGTTCAATACTATACGTACATTCATGTTGTCGATATGTGTTTTTATGACGTGGACACCAAATATCTTCCCACACTATTTCTAAAGAATTGTCATTATAACATCCCCGACACATACCCTCGGCAGGACCAATACGAACACAATTGTCAGAAAACTCAAAATACGAATGTGTGTGACCACTCAACATAATCACAGGCACTCCTAGGCACCACGCTAACCAAGCCAAACCAGAACTTACACCAATGTACACACTTGAACTATAAATGAGGTTGCAAACGGTTTTTAAATCGTGCCCGGTACAGTTTTTTATATTCGACAATGTACTAACTTCTTTTGATACTGAGATTGGAGTATATCCAATAGAGTTAACGTACTTTATTACCTTTACCCACCCAATAGGATTGGTCCACGATTTGGCATAATTACTACCAAATTCAGAAAATGTCACCGTATTACCCTCAGTTTTAATCAACTTTGATACATTAAACCGAGGTCTTATTTCAACATACTCAAGACCCAAAGCATGTGCTCCAGACCACTGCAATGGTTTTTCTCTATCGGCAACATCGATAGTAACCAATTTGTCATAAGAACTAGGTTGATAATAGTTCAAATCAGAATACACATCTCCAAATAACTCTTTGTAGTAAAAGTTAGTGTAAACTTCCCAATTATACTTCTGTCTAGCTAAATCGATATAGGGCAACCAAGCAATGTTGTCACCCAATTGATTGCTTTCAAGATGTACGTATACCTTCTGTCTTGATAAGTTCATTGATCGAATCAATTACCATTTGTGAACTGATTTGTTTAGAACACTCAAATTCTCTAGCGGTACCCTTTTGACGAGGACACCACATCCAATCACCTTTATCAAATTCATGTTCATTCCAACATCCATTACAAACATTGGTATTGATCACTCTGTAGGGCGTATAAAACTCACTGCGTGGTAAACTAAATCCACTCACCAACACCGTAGGTTTGTTTAATGCCCATGACAACCATGACAATCCTGATCCAATACCCACAAAGAATTCACTGTTGTACAACAAATTCATGGTTTCTTGAATCTCCTTTGGACCCGACTTGTTGATAATATTTTTGAAATCATCACGTGGTTCGGCCTGAATCAACACTGGTTTCAAACCAATGCTGTTCAAATAATCACACATCTCCTGCCAACCAGTTGGATTATTCCAGAATTTGGCCTGAGCTGTTGAATGAGTGGCAAAACAAACATACTTCTGTTCAATCTTTCGAGTGGTGTCATTAACTTTCAAGATCGGACGCATTTCTTTGTGGTTGATACCCAAGATCGAAGACGAAATACGTTGAAGTCCTACATCCTTATAATTGAATACAGATCTAGCATTATCGGGAAAACATCCAATCATGTAAATTGCGTAAAAGTTTCCGCTCCATTCTAATCCGCAGAACTTTATGTTAGAATATGTTTCTTTAAACAAAGACGCCCAATTGGTAGCACACGTAACATTGCATTGATGTTTCTTTCTAAACTCTTCAATATATGGAAACCACGCCAAACAATCTCCCAACGACTTGGTATCAAGACAAATCAAAACTTCTTTTCCTCTCAAATCAATACGATGATCCAATACCAATTGTGAATTAACGTGAACTTTGATACGATATGGAATATACCGTTTGATAAAACATTTGGCCCACTCATTTGCCTTCATCGTTCCACCATACAACGACTCTTCAGAATCTTCATCAATAAACTCAAAATCATATTTGACAGATGGATCCCCACCGTTGATAGAAAGATAAGCACCATCAACATAATTGATTTCAATCTTGGCACTTTGAACTTGTTGTGGTCTATTCACGGTCAAATCATACACGTCATTCAATTCATTCTTCATACGATATTCATCCAGTTTACAATAAACATCAATCAAGTCTTTTGCTACATTGTTCCAATCATTGGCTATAGCATATTTACGAGCATCCCGTCGAAAATTAACCCAGTTATTCATTGCTGTTGCAATGCCGTTATATACAGAATCAACATTACGTTCCACCTTTACCATTCCGGGTAATACTTCACTATCAAATGTCGATACAACCGGCAATGAACATCCCATAGCTTCCACCAACGTCAAATTTGGATGACCAGCTTCAACTGAAGATGGATGTAAAAAGATTGTATGAGACTGATATGTCTTGACCAATTCCTGTTCTGTTAAATCATACAAAAATGTAAGTTTGTCGTAAGGTTTGTAATCAGCGTTCTTTTCAAAAAATTCACGGTTAATAGATGGACCCGCAATCGTAATTGGTAAGTTGTGTCTACGAGCAGCTTCAATCGCATACACAAATCCTTTTCGATCAAACGAAATATCTTCACACAATCCATTTCTACCAACACACAACAGTGAATGTTTAGATGGCTGATCACCATAAGTAAACATTGTAGAATTAACACCGTGACGAAGATACTGAACACGTTTGCTATCAAAGAAAGACACCAAATGTTTTGCAGGTACTAACGAAACAATTGATTTTTCAATAGCTTCACGGTTCTGTTTGTACAAAGGAGAATGAACACCATACACTTCAGTATGATGATCGTGCATTGTAAAAACATATGGAATGCCACGTTCATGGGCAATTAACGCTAGATTTGCTACATGTATGTGAACAACATCATAGTCTGATTTGTTCACCTCATCCAAATATTTGATATCACATGTGTGACCAGCACGTTCAAACGCCTGTTTGTATTCCCAAATAATTTTTTCGATTGCACCCCACCCGTTTGGTGGAATTGAAATAAGGCCCGGGGTAACTTGACAAATTCTCATAACAATTATTGAATCACTGACTGCCTAGAAAACATTTTCATATAACTAGTCAATTGACCATAAGATTGAATTGTTTTAAATAGATCCACAAACTGATTGTTAACAACATAACCATTAACACCAGAACGTTTGGTGGAATAATAAAAATCATCAGATCCAATGCAATCAGTTTCACCGTGTACCAATGACACAATAGGAATGTTCTTTTTGACAGCATAATCATGTGCAAACCTAACCTTCTGAATAAACGCATCTGGTGAAACTGCAAGATCACCATCAGTCACAACCACATTTATATGAGATGGAAAGTTATACAACTGTTGAACCACTTCCAATTCAGTGGATTCCAAATAATCACGATACACAACTCCCAACGCAGTCAAAGAAGGTATAGACGAATCTCTATCATTGGAATCAATGTGATGTATATTAATTGTAGAATCAATACTCAAAGGACCATGCGGATAACGCACAAACGATCCATTATCAGAAATTTCATTGACATCAACAAATTGAATAAGTTTATTGTTAATACGTTCATAGTTTGAATTGAACTCTTCCAAAGTAATACCATACGAACGTCCCGGCACAATTTTAACAGGATGATACACTCGGTTATCATTCAATTGACAATATCCCAACCTCAAAATCAAACTCTTATTCTCATATACCCTGATAACCACATTTTTGTTATCAATTATGTTGCTGGAACTCTTCCAAATGTAAAAACAATCTTTTGTATCGTTAGGAACCACAGAAAAATACTCAACGCACGAAAATGAATTCAAATCACTGTTGGGAAACAAATCTTCTTCGGATTTATCAACAATTGTCAAATCCTTCAACTTGTTTTTTATAGAATAATACACATAATTCTCCAAACTGTTGCTAGGACATCCATTTTTACGAATACTTTCATTGTATTGTTCCTCATTTACTACAATATCAAAGTTGTTTAGAAAATAATCGTTATCAATAACGAAAAACACAGTCTTTAATGTGTCTCCTTCACCCAAAACTTCATGCATGAAGAATCCTTTTGACGAATTGTGTTCCAATTTATCAACAATATCGTTCACCACCTTCAAATCTTGATCGTTTAACACAATATCATAGTTCAAACACACACTGTATTTGAATCCTTGATCTTTAGCCTTACGAATACCATTCTGATAGTTGGTCCAAACAGCCAATCCATGATAATTGTTGTTGTCGTTGGCTTTCAAATTCAAATCACAACGAAACGTAGAATCCTGATACCAATATTTTGAATAAAAAGAATGCTTAATAATAGGATTTACAGGATCATATACCACTGTATCAGCAATAGTCTCATAATCTTTGTAACTGTTATGATGGGTAACCAGAATTTTGTGAGAGTTTGTCAGATTACGCAAACATTTAATCGTGGTTTTTGTAGCAATATCCGTAGATGGATATGTCGAAACCACATATGCATAGTTTATGGGTTTACTTTTTTTTTGAACAAACGACCGAATCATGTCCACATTCTTCTTTGCATCGTTATTCAAATAGGTAATGTTAGAAAACCGGTCATACATGTTCAAATATACCGGTAAGTTGTATATCAACGAAGGTATACGATAACTGATAGCCTCTCTTATAACAATAGGACTGGTTTCTTTATCGTGTTCATTACCACGACTAGTAAACAAAAACATGTCCATACAACTATAAAAGGTATCTACATCTTTACGTTCACCCCAGACCTTACAATTGGATGGTAAATTCGCCAATATTGGACCCCAGTAATCTTGAAAATTACCAGCGGTATTTCCCACAAAATGAAACTGAATAGGTACATCACCCAATTGACGAGCATATTCAACAATTTCACCCTGATTCTTACGTGAAGACCACAATCCCACATTAACTACATGAAACAATTCGGGATCCAAACCCAAGTTCTTCAACGCACCATCTCTATCACTAACTCTCTCTTTATACAAAATAGGATATTCAATAACCTTAGAATCAATATTGAGCGCGGTCATGTTACGTTTCTGATACTCACTGACAAATACAAACTGATCAGGAAAGAACTTCTTGTTGGCTACATCAAAACTACTATCATGCGACGTTTCTACAATATGATAACGACGTGTATTGGAATATACCTTCACCGCAACATCATGATCCATGTAATACTCAGGCATTTCTTCCAAATGAATGATATCAGGATCAATCTTGTCAATAATAGACAACAGTTCATGTTTGTTGTCTTTCAAAGCAAAATGTTTGCTTCCCAACATCTCCTTAACTTGGTTTTTTTGTACAACAAACCATTCTCCATAGTCATTATACTCAACACAATAAACGTCGTGGGTGTCTTTCAATATGCTCATCTTCTTGAGCAAATACTGAGGACACCCACCCGTCGATAAATGCGGCGTGATATACAGAATCTTATAACTCATTTATTAAAACTATTTTCTAACCACCCCTGACGTTTATTTTATTTTCTCCATCAACAATTTTACTTGTTTTTCAAGAATTTCAACTCGGGTTGCCATTTCTTTAAACGCATTGATCGTTACCCACTGCAATTTATCCGAATTGACCCAATAGTATCTTTGTGGACCATTATCACTTGGATGTGCTTTTTGTTCGAATGTTGTTACTAGTTCAGGAAAGTCATTCATTACGTCCTGAGCAATAATACCATACGAAACAACTTCATCCGACTTTTTATCATTGCCAAGATTGTTGTACTCAAATGACACAGGATTGAGTTTCAACAAATCAGTCAACCCCTTGTTCAACGGACGAATGTTCTTCTTCAAACGACGGTCAGATGTGGCACCAGACGCACCTTGTGCACCTTGTGCACCCTGCGCACCTCTTACACCACTCGTTCCAGCAGCACCTTGAGCACCAGTTGGTCCTTGACCACCCTGAGCACCTTGTGCGCCTTGAAGACCTGTTCCACCTTGAGCGCCTTGAGCACCTTGAAGACCTGTTCCACCTTGACCGCCTTGTGCACCCTGAGCACCACTGATTCCACTTGAACCTGCAGCGCCTTGTGCACCTTGTGCACCCTGAGCACCTCCACCACCTTGTGCACCCTGAGCGCCTTGAAGACCTGTTTCACCTTGACCGCCTTGTGCACCTTGAGCGCCTTGAAGACCTGTTCCACCTTGACCGCCTTGTGCACCCTGAGCACCACTGGTTCCACTTGAACCTGCAGCGCCTTGTGCACCTTGTGCACCCTGAGCACCTCCACCACCTTGTGCACCCTGAGCGCCTTGAAGACCTGTTCCACC
>JACCDP010540738.1_pt1 | contig 93599 bp, 85 predicted proteins | sample 7445841 | NCBI WGS metagenome assembly JACCDP01 (sample SAMN15323441, study PRJNA562643) | freshwater metagenome | isolation source: river surface water | place: USA:Blue River Watershed | collected 2017-08-17
TGAGAGATTTCATGTATTTTTAATGCAAATGAGTACCTTTCCGTATTGCTAAACCAACAAGTAAACACCTTACATCATGAGCAAAGTCATTGAAACGCATGAGATCAATAAAACCTACAAAATGGGCTCTGAAATTATTCAGGCATTGAAATCGGTGAGCATAAGCGTAAATAAAGGAGAATATGTAGCATTCATGGGTCCTTCTGGATCGGGAAAGTCTACCTTGATGAACATCATCGGTTGCTTGGATTCACCCACCTCTGGCAGCTACATTCTTGCAGGAAAGGATGTCAGCGACATGAGTGAAAACGAGTTGGCGGACATTCGAAACAAAGAAATTGGCTTTGTATTCCAAACCTTCAATCTTTTGCCTCGAGCCACTTGCTTGGACAACGTAGCCCTTCCCTTGGTGTATGCGGGCTATTCCAAATCGGAAAGAGAAGAGATTGCCTTCAAAGCTTTGGACAATGTGGGATTAGGAGATCGAACCACTCACCGACCCAATGAACTTTCAGGTGGTCAGCGTCAGCGTGTCGCCATTGCGAGAGCCTTGGTCAATAACCCAAGCATCATTTTGGCGGATGAGCCTACAGGTAACCTAGATTCCAAAACCTCCTACGGGATTATGGAATTGTTTCATGAGCTCCATGCCAAAGGAAATACAATTATCATGGTCACGCACGAAGACGACATCGCCCACTATGCACACCGCATCGTCCGTCTTCGAGATGGATTGGTAGAATCTGATAAAGTGAATCCAAATCCTACCCGAGGTATAGTGACTGCCTAATTCCTTCAAAGAGGCCCGTTATTCGTTTACAGCATACAGATTTACCATTGATATGAAAATCTATACTAAAACAGGGGATCAAGGAATCACCTCCTTGTTAGGCGGAGTACGAGTACCCAAATCTGATCTACGGATTGATGCCTACGGAACCTTGGACGAGTTGAATTCCTATTTGGGATTGCTTCGTGATCAAGAGGTAAATAAAAAAAGAGCAGAGTTGCTCAAAACCATCCAAGATCGTCTGTTCACCATCGGTGCGGACTTGGCTACGGTCCCTGGAAAAGATAAGGTAAAAAAACCCGATCTGTTTCCTGAAGATGTGGAACTATTGGAGAAAGAAATGGATGCGATGGATGCTGAACTTCCCATGCTCACTGCTTTCATTCTACCAGGAGGTCATACCGCAGTTTCTTTTTGCCATCTCGCCCGAACCGTCTGCAGACGCTCCGAACGGATCGTCGTGGAACTTGCCTCCGAAGAACCGGTCTCTGATTTGGTAATCCAGTACCTCAACCGACTTTCTGATTTTCTTTTCGTTTTGGGTCGAAAAATGGCTCAAGAACTTGAGGTAGAAGAAGTAACTTGGAAACCACGTTGGTAGATCAATAGCCATTATAAAAATATGCTTCGCAAATAAACGCACCCAGCCTCATGATTTCCATTTCAGTTACCAAAACCAGCCAGTCCAAACTTTCAGAAACAGACTTTTCCTCCCTAGTTTTTGGAAGGTCTATTTCAGACCACATGTTTGTAGCCGATTACCAAAATGGGGCTTGGGGTGATTTTCGAATCGTTCCCTATGGCCCTATGGAAATTTACCCAGGAAATGCGACACTACATTATGGGCAAGCCATTTTTGAGGGCATGAAGGCCTATAAAAATGAAAAAGGGGAAGTGTTGGTCTTTCGAGCAGCTGCGAATGCAAAACGATTGAATGAATCCGCAGCCCGAATGTGCATGCCACAATTGCCAGAATCCATTTTCCTAGAAGCGCTTAAGCAACTCCTCAACCTAGATCGAGATTGGGTACCCCAAGGAAAAGGATCAAGTCTCTACATCCGTCCATTTATGTTTGCGATGGACAATTACCTAGGAGTCAAACCATCCGATACCTACCGATTCATGATTTTCACCAGCCCTGTTGGGGCTTATTATTCCAAGCCTGTATCCGTAAAAGTAGAAACAACCTACACGCGTGCCTGTGAAGGGGGCACTGGGGAAGCCAAAGCTGCTGGAAACTATGCTGCATCCTTATATCCTGCCCTTTTGGCTCAAAAAGAAGGGTACGACCAATTACTTTGGACCGATGGGAAAACCCATAGTCACATTGAGGAAAGTGGAACCATGAATGTCATGTTCAAAATAAATGGAACGCTTATTACCGCTCCAACTCATGGCGGCACCATTCTCAAGGGAATTACCAGAAACTCAGTACTCCAACTTGCAAAAGATTGGGAACAACCTGTAGAAGAGCGTTTTCTAGCCGTATCAGAACTCGAGGAAGCCTTAAAAAATGGAAGTCTAGAAGAAGCTTTTGGAGTAGGTACTGCCGCAACTATTGCTTTTATCAATAAAATCAATGTGAACGGGAAAGATTACCTCCTTAATGAGCCAAGGCCGGACGCTTTCTCACAACGAGTTCTCTTGACATTGGATAGCATCAAATATGGAGAGATCCAAGATCCACACCAGTGGATGTTAACTATCTAATAGCCATTACGATGAACCTGCCAACCATCGTAGCAAAGCAATTTGGAAAGGTGCTCTTCACCTTCTTATTTCTTGGTTCGTTCGCAGGATCCATTTTCGCACAGGAACAACCAAAGAAATTTTTACTCCTCAAAAGAGGGGCCAACCAAAAGAGTCAAATTCGATATTACCCTGGGGAAGACATCACCTACAAAAGCAAAAAGATCGGCTATTTTGTGACCGATAAAATTGTCAACCTCGATACCGAATACCTCTACCTGACTGAGAATATTCTGAATCCATCAGATATTCTCGAAATCGACATTCGAGCGAAAGATCCTCGAAATCGAACCCTAACTAATTTGACCAACCTTTCCTTGGGAGCAGGAACTATGGCCATCGCTTTAGAAGGGATCAATAGCCTATACCAACAAGGCAAACTGCAATTCAGTCCTGGAGTGCTCAAAACTTCAGCTATTCTCCTGGGTACAGGATTTGGCTTACTTCCCCTGCGTTACAAAACCTTCACAATCTCAGACAAAAACAAACTTCAACTGGTACTCCTTGAAATTGAATAAAAGTATTGGCTGGTAAAACCGAGATTTTTTTCGATTTTTGCAACACATTTTTAACTTAGACAGATGACTTCAGACCAACTGAAAGACTTGAAAGCCCGCACATCGGCTTTGAGGAGGTATCTTTGACTACGATCGTAAGAAAGTAGAAATCCAAGACCTAGAGGCCGTATCGGCCCAAGCTGATTTCTGGAACAATCCAGAGGAAGCTGAAAAAACAATGAAACAAATCCAAGCCAGAAAAGGCTGGACTTCATCTTTTGAAAGCCTGGATACCAAAATTCAGGATTTGGAAGTATTGTATGAATTTTTCACTGCAGGAGAAGTTAACGAAGAAGAACTCAAAAAAGACTACCTCCTCTGTAAAGATGCAGTAGAAGAGTTGGAACTCAAGAAAATGCTCTCGGCAGAAGAAGATCAACTCAATGCAGTTCTTGAAATCAATCCAGGTGCTGGCGGCACAGAAAGTAACGATTGGGCATCGATTCTCATGCGCATGTACATCATGTGGGGAGAAAAAAATGGATACAAGGTTCGCGAAATAGACATGCAGCCTGGAGAAGTCGCGGGGATCAAATCTGCCACCCTCTTATTTGAAGGTCCACTCGCTTATGGCTTCCTCAAATCAGAAACAGGCGTGCACCGGCTCGTGCGGATCTCTCCTTTTGATTCAGGAGGACGAAGACACACTTCCTTTGCTTCCGTCTATGCCTACCCAGAAGTAGACGATTCGATTGAAATTGACATCAATCCTGGAGACGTGGAACTACATACTTCAAGATCTGGTGGTGCCGGTGGACAGAACGTAAACAAGGTAGAAACCAAGGTACAGTTGACGCACAAGCCAACCGGGATCGTGGTCGTCTGCCAAGTGGAACGCTCTCAACTTGCCAACCGGGAATTGGCTATGCAAATGCTAAAATCCAGGTTGTACCAATTGGAATTGGAAAAGCGAAATGCAGAAATCGCGAAAATTGAATCTTCCAAACTGCGAGTAGATTTTGGATCGCAAATCCGAAACTATGTACTGCACCCCTACAAGTTGGTGAAGGACAACCGCACCAGTCATGAAACCTCCGATGCACAAGGCGTGCTCGATGGAGGACTCAATGAATTTATGAAGGCATTCCTTCTCGCTCAAAGTGAGGAAAATGCAAACAAGGATTAAGTATCTAGGCCGAGGAATTCATCTTCGGCCTTTTTAGTACAATTTCATTCCATGAGGCTACTTCCCTCCTTCTTTACACTCAATTTTTTTCTGCTCTGCCTGAGTAGTTTTCTGTTTTTTTCAAGTTTCAACATGATCATCCCCGAACTCCCGGCCTACCTAACTTCTCTGGGCGGGGAATTTTACAAAGGATGGATCATTGCGCTATTTACCCTATCTGCCGGATTGTCTCGGCCCTTTAGTGGAAAATTAGCAGACAAGATTGGCCGTATTCCCGTGATGATTTTTGGAGCAATTGTCTGCTTTGTCGTGGGCTTGAGTTATCCCCTGCTCCAATTTGTGGGCGGATTTTTATTCCTCCGATTTGCCCATGGGTTCTCAGCAGGCTTCACCCCTACAGGTACTTCCGCCTATGTGGCCGATACGGTTCCTTTTGCGCAGCGAGGAGAAGCACTGGGGATTCAATCCCTTTTTGGTTCCTTAGGAATGGCCGCAGGGCCTGCCTTGGGTGGCTGGATTGCCAGTATTTGGCCCATAGAGGTCTTATTTTTTTCAGCAGCCTTCACAGCGATATTCTCGATCTTGATTTTGATTCGCTTGAAGGAAACGCTCCAAGAAAAAGAACCGCTTCGCTGGAAATTATTCAAATTGGACAAAAACGAAATCTTGGAAAAGCGAGTGCTGCTTCCTTCCACTATTCTTTTTCTGTCCGTCTTTTCCTTTGGGGTGGTGCTGACCTTGGTCCCTGACCTTTCCAGTCACCTAGGGATCCAAAACAAGGGGCTCTTCTTTGCGGTGTTTACGCTTTCTTCCTTGGGCATCCGCCTAATCGCAGGTAGAACTTCCGATCGTATCGGTCGCGTCCGTGTCATGCGTGTGGCAGCAGCGGTCATGGTCCTAGCCATGGTTGCAGTGGCCTTTGCATCCAGCAAAGTGATGCTACTAGGTGCTGCCGTGCTCTTTGGTGCTGCAGTAGGCATGTATAGCCCCACCACTACTGCTTGGGTGGTAGATCGATCCTTGGAACAATTTAGAGGAAGGGCCTTGGCGACCATGTACATTTTCCTAGAATTGGGAATTGGTCTAGGCGCACTCGTCTCTGGATGGCTATACGGCAACGAATCGGCTAATTTTCAACTAGCCTTTCTTTTTTCTGCAGGGGTAGCGAGTCTCGGTTTGGTCATTTTACTTTTCATAAAAAGTGACGAAAAACCGAAACCGCTATCAGTAACCTAGGTAATCGCTTTTTCGCGGGATAGCAAGAATAGCTTTTTGACGACCGTTGTAGTAGGTCACTTTTTTCCCGTCAAAATAGGCTCCCTCTTCAAGCATCACGCGAACGTCCTTGTTCCATTCCTTGACAAAAACCACGGCGTTCAACTCAATCGCATAACCCGTGTGTGCATGCATCGGGAAGTCCCCCGCTCCAGGGGTATCGCCTTGGTTGTCCCACATACCGATAGTAGGTCCAGCAGAATGTCCATAGAAGCCCAGGGGATGGGTATAAATACTTCCTTTGATTCCTTCCTTATCCAGCTGCACTCGAGCAGCCTTCAAAATTTGATTGCCTGTTTTGCCAGTTGTAAAATTGGTAGTCAAAATATCCTGCAAACGATTCCCCACCTTCAAGGCATCTTGCAAGTAGGCTGGAACTTCTGTTTCCCCAGCCTTGAGCACATAAGCCAATTCCTGGGTATCTGTGTTCAGGCGCAAGTAGGTAATTCCAAAATCAATATGGAGTAAATCCCCAGGTAGAATTACCTGCTCTGTGGGACGGATGGCAAAGGAACGGGAAGCCTCTTGTGAACTAGGATCTGGTCGCTGGATATCCACTGTTGGATGAAACCAGGTGTCTAATTTCATCTCCTTGATTTTCTCTCTATAAAACCAAACTACATCCTCTGTGGTGGTGACTCCTGGAGTGATGACCCGATCTGAGAGTCCCTCCGCGATGATGTAATGTGCCAGTTCTTGAATGTGCTTGTAGGCGGCCATTTCTGCCGCAGTACGCGTTTCCAACCAGCGCACTGCAAGCGTCTGGGCGGATACTACTTTTGCCTTCTCTTGAGTTGGAAGAATCCGCATCAATTCCTCGTAATCAAAATGGGTCAACCCATCCGCATGGCCGTAATCCTTGGAAAAATTCAAGCCAATTTTCTTCGGTTTTTTGGCTTCAATGATGGCCAGCAAGGCTTTCCATTGATCCGGTTGCGCTTCAGGATCCCAGGCTTTCTTAAAGGATTTGCCCACATCGTAACGGGCCACGGCATAGGTTTCTACTGCTGCATTGGGACCTGGTTGGTACATCACTAAGATGGTGCGTCTACGCGCAGCATGCCAGGTGGCAGGCAAAAGCGTACGGATCACAGGATCCTCGTTGTATTCGCGGGAAACGACTATCCAAAAATCAATCCCCGTCTCGGTCATGATTGTTGGCAAAACCTGCTGAATTCGATCTTCCAACCATCCGTCCACAACCGCTGCTTGTTCACGAACAGAGAGTACGGCGGGACCTTGGGCAAAAACAGGATAAAGAAGTAAGGAAAAGGCGATGCTGATCAGGATTCGATTCATATGGGCAAAATTTTGAATCGTCAAGATACTTCTTCCCTCCTAAAAAACACAGCCGCACCTAGAAAATTAGGAAAGGGTCGAAGCGTTAATCTTCTTTTTGCTCAGGCGATTAAATCGATACAAGAGCATGCCTGCAGTAAGGGTAAGCCCGATTAACAGGCCAATCCAGATTCCTTTTTCTGCAAAGCCCAACTTAAATGCCAGGAGGTATCCTAGCGGAAGTCCTAGTCCCCAATAGGCCAAGAAAGTAACAATCGTGGGAACTTTGACATCTTCAAGACCACGAAGAACCCCTAGTCCAACCACTTGCAGCCCATCCGAAAGCTGAAATAATCCGGCCAAGACTAATAAAGAAGCGGCCAAGGAAATAACTTGCTGATCATCGATGTACAGCGTAGGTAGCAAAAAGCGGAGCAAGAAAAATAGTAGCGCACAGACAAACATAAAGGTTGCCACCATCCCAAAAGCCACCATTCCGGCCTCCCGCATTCCTTTGTAGTCTTCTTTGCCAATGTAATGACTGACACGAATCATCCCAGCCGTAGCCAAACCTGTTGCCATCATGTAACTGATGGAAGCCAAGTTTAAGGCGATTTGATGACCTGCCAGCGCATTGACACCAATCCAACCCATCATGATGGCGGCTGCACTGAAAGCAGATACCTCAAAAATAAATTGAAATCCTGTAGGAATACCAATTTTTAAAACTCGCTTGCAAAGCGTCCAATTGGGTTTGAATCGAAGAATTCGAAGCCCAAAATCCGCATAGCGCTTTGAATAAAGTACATAGGCGCCCATCAGTACCATCATCAAAATACGTGAAATTAAGGTAGCCCAAGCGGCTCCCAAAAATCCCAGTTCAGGAAAGCCCCAATTCCCCCAGATCAACAACCAATTCAGGAATACGTTGGCCAAATTGGCAGCAATGGTAATGAACATGGCTTGCTTGGTCTGCGAAAGGCCTTCCACAAACTGCTTGAATGTTTGAAACACCATCAATGGAATCAAAGATGCCGTAATGATCAATAAAAAAGGCAAGGCCAAAACTTCTACTTCTTTAGGCTGATTTAGAATGGATAGATTTCGCGAAAACAGGAGGACGACGCCAAATAAGACTAGGCTTGTTAAAAAATTGATCAGCAGGCTATTGCTAAACAATCTAGAGATTTGATGGGTTTTTCCTTTGCCAAAGGACTTGGAAACCAAAGGGGTTAGCCCCATTGAAATTCCTATTCCAAACATGAGAATCACAAAAAAAATACTGTTGGCTAGGGAGGATGCCGCAAGTTCCAATGCACCTAGGCGCCCAACCATCATGGAATCGGCTACACCCACAGCCACTTGTCCCAGTTGGCTAAGCATCACCGGGTAGGCTAAAAGAAAGGTGGTTTTTACTTGTTCCCGTACTGCCATAATTTCAAAAACCTAATTCTCTAGCCACACGCAAAATCGCAATTACAGATAAGGAATCAGTGATTTTCCCCTGCATCACCCAATCCAATGCTTCTGCAAAAGGGAGTTTTTTGATACTGATGTCTTCGGTATCTTCAAATTCAGGTTCACCGTCAGACAGTCCCTGGGCCAGAAAAATATACCCAACCTCATCCGTGACCGAATTGGAGGTATGGATGACCTGCAACTCCGTCCACTGGCTTGCACTCAGCCCTGTTTCCTCTTTCAATTCCCGCTTTGCGGAAGCCAGGGTATCCACGTCCAAAGGACCTCCCCCCATGGGCACTTCCCAGGAGTAGGCATCCAGCGCATAGCGGTATTGACCTACCAGCCAGGTGTTGCCCTCGTCGTCAATTGGAAGAATGGCTATGGCTTTGTTTTTGAAATGGGTTTTTCCATAGATCCCATCCTTACCACCTGGTGTGAGTACCTCGTGATGCTCCACACGAATCCAGGGGTTCTCGTAAACAGTTGCTATGGACTTGGTCTTCCAGGGGTTTTCAGTCATCGTGTTCAAAAAAAAAGGGTGGCAAGCCACCCTTACTAGTCTTTCGTTAGGAATTAAGCAGGAATTGGCAGCACTTTGGAATCCTTAAAAGTAGAAAGAATCACCATGGATTGCATGGAGTCTACTTCTTTGATTTCAGAAACCTTTTCCAACATCAATTTTTGGTAGGCCATGATGTCTTTGGCAATGATTTTCAAAATGAAATCACCCGTACCGGTAATGTGGTGACATTCAATTACTTCAGGAATCAGGTTGATTTCTTTCATGAAGGCATCGATATTCCCTTTGTTGTGACCAATAAGACTTACCAATACAAAGGTGCTCACGCCCAAACCGATTTTCTCTGGGTCCAACTTTGCGTGGTAACTCTTGATGATCCCAGATTGCTCCAATTTCTTGACACGCTCCAAAGTAGGAGCAGGAGATAGCCCGATATCCTTGGAAAGTTGAGCATTGGTAATTTTGGCATTGCTCTGAAGTATTTCCAAAATACTTCGATCGATTTTATCAAACTTAATTCGAATGTTGCTATCCATTTTTTTGTGCTTTACAAAATTTTATGTGGTGCAAATTTACAATAAATGATGAAAGTTCTACGATTGAGAGGAAGTTTTTTACATCAAAATCAAAATATTGTTAAAGATTCTGCTGGATTAAACGAATAATCCCCTTATTTAATCCAAAGAATTCCTTGATTTCAAATTATCTCTTGTAAAAAGGGAAAATGAAGGCTTTGATATCTTTACAATTTATTCTTCTTGATAAAGTCTCTCGCCTCTTGGTGCGCCGGATGCTTTCGTTTGGCATACCTTTTCACTTGGTTGAAATAGGTTTTTGCCAAGGCTCTATTTTTTTCTGCCGTAGCAATCTTCCCTAAAGAAATCAGGGAATACAAGTAATAGCCACTTTCTTGAGTCTCAGATTCCTCTCCAATGGTGACGGTCTTGGAATAATAGCGCTTCGCTTCAATGTTATTTCCTATGCGGTAAAAGTATTCCCCCAAATAAAAAGCGGCATAGCGACCACTCGTGGCTTCATAGCCAAATTGCTTTTGCTCAATCCTATCCAAGATTTCAAGAGATTCCTGCATCGCTTGAGTCCACTTTCCTGTGGTGTAGAGGTAGCGGGCATAGGAACGGTGGAAATAAGGGTTGTTTGGAAACTTTTCGTGCAGGTATTCCACGATTCGTAAGGCATCCTGTGGTCTTTTCTCCTCAGACCCATACAATCGAAATAGAAAGTATTGCGCCTCCACCCGGGTATAGAAAGCATTGGAGGCCACTTTTTCCAATTGCGTTAGTCCTAACTTCTTGTTGCCCTTTGGGAATAGTGCCAAGATGGGTTTCAGCAAAGGATAATTCTCAGGAATCCAAACAGAAAAATAGTTGAATAGCGCATCACCCAATAGCAGCTCCGGATTAAACTCCTCCTCCCCTCGACTCATTTCCATGTAGTTCAGGGCATTTTTCCCTGCAAAGGTGGCCTTGGTCCAACTCTTTCGCTCACTGTACAAACGCCCTTGGAATCCATAGCCCGCTGCTAAGAAAAATGCAGCCTCCTTATTCCTAGGATTTTGATCCAACATTTTTTTAGCCTTTGCATTGGCACGATCCAAGTACTGAATAAAAATATTGTCGTAACGCTTGTTGTCAACATTGATCTCAATACGCCACCAATAGCCCACGGCCATCAAAAAATCAGGGAGCGGATGCTCCGGATATTGGTACATGATCACCGCAAAATCTCGCTCAGCCGTAGCAAAATCAAAATTGTACATGCTATTGATCGACTTGGTAATCCGATACTGCAAGCCTTTATCCAAAAGCAGGTAGGAAGAATTATTTGGAACTGGCTCTGGGGCCTGGGCTTTTGCCTCAGGGATGAATCCCAAACAAATAAAAAAAAGAAGCCCGTGAAACAGGTGACGCATAGCATGTAAAGGGTTTACGCTGCAAATCTACGGTGAATTCAATACAAACGTTTAGATTTACAGCGATAAGACGATAAAATGGCAACAGCACCTTCCCCTTTGGCCCAAAAAATTTCAGATGCCCTGGATTTTGACAAGCGACTATTCTTCGTTTTATTGGTTTTTATCTTTCTTGTAATCAGGTACTTGACCAATACGATCGTCTTGGAAGCCATTCCAGATTCAGAACGCTTGGAGGCTCAGGGAGACCTGCTATTTTTTCACATTTTTAACACGCTGAATTACCTTTGGACCCCATTTGCCCTGCTCTGGAAATTTACCGTGATCGCCTTCCTTTTCTGGTCCATTGGCTTGACTATCGGCTACAAAGTAAAGTTTAAAGCGCTTTGGCAGTTTGCCCTAGTGGCAGAACTCATCTTTATATTCCCAGAACTGCTCCGACTTCTCTGGTACATGAATCCAACCGGGACAGTGAGTTACCTCGAAATCAAAAACTTTGAACCCTTGTCTGCCCTATGGGTGCTGGGTCCAGAAAATGTGCAAGAAAAATACCATTACCCCTTGTCCCTACTGAACCTATTTGAAATCGGATACGGGATAGTTTGGGTGCTAGGATTTCATACAATCAGCCGTAGAAGTATTCAAGAAAGCATCCCCGTGGTGCTTCTCTCCTATTTTCTCCCCTTGTTTCTTTGGCTTGCATTCTATGCAGCCTCCTACCGCTAGGCCGGCTTTAACTTTTTAGAATCTCCCCGACAGCGGTCGGAGCAATACTTGACTTCCTCCCAGTTTTTCTCCCATTTTTTCCGCCAAGTAAAAGGTCGGTTGCAAATCACACAGATTTTGGTGGGCAGGTGTTGCTTTTTCATGTTAGGACCAACGTTTAGAAAGGGTATGTTTGGCCAGAACGCGTGAAGCATCTGCGACCACTTCAGGAGCCTTTTGAGCCGCCCAGATGCGGTCTCTAGCCTCAGCGGCTGCCTTTTCCACGTCCACAATAGGATATGGGTAGGTTTCGCCATAGGCAAAACCAAGTTCCTGCAACTCAAGGGGAGTCAGTTCCCAGGGCGTATGCAAAAATGCAAGAGGAACTAGCGCCAATTCAGGCACCCATTTGCGAATAAAGACACCATCCGGATCCTGCTCTTGAGATTGCTTGACGGGATTGTAGATACGCACCGTATTGATCCCCGTGACACCAGCCTGCATTTGCAATTGCGGATAGTGGATACCCGGCTCAAAATCCAAAAATTGCTGCGCCAAGTAGGCAGAGCCTGACTGCCAAGGCTGGCTCAAGTGATGGGTAAGAAAAGAGACCACCATGGCCCGCATACGGAAGTTAAGGTAGCCTGTCTCACGCAAGCAGCGCATGCAGGCATCCACGAGAGGAAAGCCTGTCTTGCCCTCTTCCCATGCGGTGATCCAAGCGGGTTGTGGGGTGTAGAAAAAAGACAAAAATCCACGGTTGATGGGCTCTTTTTCCATACGGGACTCCATCTCAAATTTTTGGATAAAGTGGCAATGCCACCTCAAGCGCGACTGGAAATTAGCCAAGTTACGGGCTTGAAAACCAGTTGCTGACTTTTGCATAGAAGTTTGAAATACTTCCCGTAGCGAAAGACATCCCCAAGCCAAATAAGGAGATAATCGGCTACAGCCTGTTCGGCTTCCTTCGGGTTTGCTAATCTGTTTGCTGTAATTTTTGACTCGATCCTCAAGAAAACTTTTCAAGTACTTTCGCGCGTTTCGTTCTCCTCCAGGCTGCATGATGTCTTGTGAAGTGGTCCAAAATTCAGGCAAGGTGGCGAACACCTGTTTGAGTTGCTGCGCTTCAGGTATAGGCACAAAAGTAGCCCGATCGAATTCTGGATGAGCAAGAGGAGCAGTCATAAAGGCATGCCAAAAAGACTCCCATCCCCTCCTGTTTTTGCGCTTGCGCTGCACACCCTGCTGCTGGTACTCTTTCCAAGGGATGCCTTCGGCGGAGAAATAAGCCGCCATCTCCCGGTCTCTGGCGTAAGTGACCGCGATACCCGTTTCCTGGTGGGAATAGACGGCCTGAATGGAATAGTTTTGTTGGATTTGGGAAAAAACCGTTTTCACTTCTGCTCTAACGATCAACAGATTGGCCTGCAGTGGTAGTAATCGGTGCTCCATGTCTTTGAGACTTTCGCACACAAAGCGCCAATGCCGATCGCTACTTTGCGGAGCAGCCAGCAGGGAGGGCTCAAAGCAATACAGCAGAAGAATCGGGAATCCTGCAGCAATGGCTTCGGCCAAGGGTTGGTGATCACTCAACCTCAAATCACGCTTCAACCAGACCACAGAAATTTTCATATTCTTAAAACTTTGCCGGCGCCTCAAGGTTTTAGAAGAATGAAAAAATTAAAAGAACTTTCGCCTGAAGCCATCGATCGAATCATCGAAATGGCCTGGGAGGATCGTACCCCTTTTGATGCTATTTTGAGTCAATTTGGAATTACTGAGGGAGAGACCATTCAACTGATGCGCCTCCACATGAAGAAAAGTTCTTTTAAAATGTGGCGTGCCCGAGTGCAAGGCCGCAGTACCAAACACAGCAAAAAAGCCCCTGAAGACCTACTTACCTTCAAATCTAGAATGCAAAGAGGAATTGCATTGAATAAAATGCCGAAGCGCTAACAAAAAAGCCTTTTCAGTTGAAAAGGCTTCTAACAAAAGAAAGAAAAAGTTTAGACCGTTTCAAATGGCCATCTCATGATGCCTCCGGCTAGATTTTTTACATTTTCAAACCCTTCCTCACCCAAAATTTCACAAGCCTGTGCACTACGATTACCACTTCGGCAATAGATGAGGTAGGTTTTGTCTTTGGGAAGATTTTTGATTTGTGATACGAAGGCCGAAGACATGATATCCAGGTTTCGAGCACCACGAAGTTTACCTCCAGCAAATTCTCCTGCTGTCCGCACGTCGATGAGCACGGTATTGGGTTGAATCATCAGGTCGTGAAATGGTCCTGCTAGAATATCTTCGTATTTTTTGGTTTTGGAGGTAAAGAAATTAAACATGGTCGTTGTTGTTTAGGTAGTCAAAAGTACAACAGGTGCGACCGCATCTCCAGTAATAAAAGTCACATCCCCTACTTAAGGGCTGCTTTTTTTCTTTTCTTCAACTCCAGTACCCCGAGACGAGCCAAAAGTACCCAAGGGAATCCATGCCAGAGCAAGTCTAACCAATCCATCGTCCCCATCCCTACTGCTCCACCTGCTACCCAGCGAATTTTGCCCCAGACATGCGGCTCAGGAAAAAATGGTGCCAACCCTAAAAGGAGGCATAGCATCCCTACAAAACGAAAACTATTCAATGCGTCAAGTTTGCTTACTTTTTCTTGTTCCATGGATAGGTAAGTTGTTGCCAAAAGGTTTTAGGGAATGTCTCCACCTCTTCAAACCCTAGCGGCTCGTTTGCATTTTCATTGGGGATGTAGGCCGTACCAAAGAGGTAATCCCAAAGGCTCAATGAAATCCCATAGTTGACTCCATGGCTTCCTGCAGGTACTTCCTTCGCATGGTGCCACAGATGCATGACCGGATTATTCAATACATACTTCAGCGGCCCGTAGGTGATTTTGACATTCGCATGGTTCAAATGCCCAATCAGAATGGTGACCAAATGCAAGATGAAAAAGTCATCTAAGCCAAAGCCAATCATGGAAAGTGGAAGGTATTGGACTGACTTGTAGACGATCGTCTCCATCCAATGGTACCGCAAGTGCGCCGCAAAACCCATCTCCTCCACCGAGTGGTGTACTTTGTGAAACTCCCAAAGCCAAGGGCTGTGGTGAAGCCAACGGTGTACGTTCCATTGAATAAAGTCCGCCACCACGAATAGAAGTAGGAATTGGGACCAAACTGGCCAAGAAGCGATTTGAAATGCAACTAAGTTATTGATTCCAAAAATCGCGAGAAAATCATTGAATGCCTCTACAGCTACATTAGATACCGCATTGTACCCGATCAAGGAAAAGAGAAAAAAGTTGAAGAACATGTAGAAGCCATCCAACCAGAAATCCGTTCGAATAGCGGGCTGGTTTTTCCTCCAGGGAAATGCCAACTCAAGCCCCCACACGACCACAGAGATTCCAATTAGCCACCAAAAATAGTTGTGCCAGGAAGGGTATAGAATTTCCGAACTGAGGTAGTTCCAATACCCGTAATACCCATCTAAGAAGACCTGAATGTATTCTTGCATCGAGATTTAAACTGCTAATAATTCTTTGGTAATGATGTAAATACCCATCACTAACACAAACCAACCAAAGCCTTTTTTGAGCACCTGCTCATTTATTTTTTTGGACAAGGCACTTCCAATAAAAATTCCGACGATGGAAAGTGAGGTAAATATAAGTAACAACTGCCAATCAATGGTCTGCGTGGAAACGTCTCCCAAAAATCCAATTAAAGACTTAGCGGCAATAATCAATAAAGAGGTCCCCACTGCTAGTTTCATGGGCAACTTGGCCAACAATACCAGCGCAGGAATGATCAAAAATCCCCCACCGGCACCCACAATTCCGGTAATCACTCCTACTACTACTCCTTCTAAGGCAATCATGGGAAAATTAAACCTCACTTCTCCTTCTTCTACATCTCCTCCCTTTTTTCCTTTAATCATGGAATAGGAAGCGGCCAACATGATCACGGCAAAAAACACCATGATCCCTATATTCTTGGTGATGATGGCCTCCCCAATGGTAAATAAGGGGTCTGGAAGGGCTGGAACCAAAAATTTTCGCGTCAGAAAAACAGCAATAAAAGAAGGGATAGCAAATACCAAGGCTGTTTTGTAATCCACTAATCCTTTTTTCATGTAGGTACCTGCTCCTACTAAAGAGGTACTCCCTACCACAAATAAGGAATAGGCTGTAGCCAAGACGGGATCAATCTTCAAGATATAAACCATCACTGGAACAGTAAGAATAGATCCTCCTCCACCAATCAGGCCCAAACTGATGCCAATCAATACTGCAGCTGCAAAACCAATAATTACAATAACGCCCATGAGGATGACAAGTTAGAATTTACATCTCAAAAGTAGCGTGTAGGCCTTCCCAAAAGCGGTGACAAATGTTACAAGGCATCCTAAGTCACTAAACTTTAGCCAGTTAGAATCCGTATACTCTACCTGGATTTTTTTTACTTCCAGGATTAGCCTGTACCCCTTCCTACTAGTACACATTTTTAAACACTAAAACTCACACCACGTATGCACTACCTCGTTCCTATAGATTTTTCGGAAAATTCCCTCCAAGCCCTTGATATTGCCTTGGCACTAGCATCTGCAAGAGTAGATCGGATTACGGTAATCCATATTCTAGAGACGCACTATGACTTTGCATCCCAAGTGGAGCTGTTTACCCAACAGCAACTCAAAGAAGGAGGAAAAAGAGGTAAGGAATTGCTCGCAAAGCATGCACATGCTCAGGTATCCTTAAGGTTTATACTCGAGGAGGGAAACCCAGCAAATCAAATCAGTCAACAAGCCGCAAAACAAAAAGTAGACTTGGTTATGATGGGATCTCAGGGAGCCAGTGGAATTACAAAATCCTTGATCGGTACTGTGGCAGTTTCGGTAATCCGCGAGGCCCCCTGTCCAGTCCTGATAGTTCCTGCAACTGCAGCCAAAACCAACCTTCATCAATTTTTCCTTGGCTTGGAATTTGCCGAGCACGAACCTCCAACGCTGGATTGGTTGGCCAAGCAGGTCAAAAAATGGAAAGGAAAACTTCAAGTAATTCATGTGCAACCTTCTGAAAAACAAGAATTTAAACAGGTGCTTCTGGAATTGGGAATCAAGCAGTACCTCAATAAAAAGTATCCAAGTATAAAGGCTGAATTCTTAAAACTAACTGATGGAAAGCCAACAGAGGCACTTGGTACTTACATGAAATCACATCCAGGGATATTGGTGATGAGCCATGCACATCAAGGATTTTGGGAGGAACTTTTCACCAAAAGTGACTCGATTCAAATGGCCTTTCAAACCCAGGTCCCCCTTCTCATCCTTCGCTAATTATTTGCTAATCAACTCTTCGAAGTCATCACGGATGTAGATAACATTACGACCCAGTTCAATCCACTTTTTCTTTTCCAATTGCTTCAGTAACCTGGAGATTACCTCACGAGCAGTCCCCAATTCGTTGGCCACCTCTTGGTGTGTGGTATGCAATTCATTGGTTTTCAACTGCTTCATTTTGGTAACAATGTAATTCATCAAGCGCTCATCCATGCGCTTAAAGGCAATTGCATCCAAAACGGTAAGCATTTCTTGAAAGCGATGTTGGTAGGTGCTCGACACAAAATCCTTCCACTGCTTGAATTCATCAGTCAGTTGCTCGTGAACTTGGATAGGGACAAATAATACCGTCACCTTCTCTTCCACCACCGCTTTGATTTCACTAGGTCTGGCTGCTGAGCAACAAGTCAAGGATAGTGCACAGGTCTCTCCTGCTTCCAGATAGTATAAAAATAGTTCCTTCCCGTCCTCGTCCATGCGCATGATCTTAATGGAACCTTCCAGTACCAAAGGAACAGCCTTTACAAACTGTCCCGGTTCCATCAAGGTTTTGCCTGGTTCAAAGGTTGAAAACTGCCCCTTTTCTAGCAATCGATCTAAAAGTTTAGGATCGGTTAGATTAGGAAGTGCTTTTCTGAGAATGTCTTTGGTCATAATTTAAAAGTAAGCAACAAAAATGAATTTGACTACGGATTTGATTCGGTGATCCAAATCACAATAGGCATTAAAAAAAACACCATTCATCCAAAAACCCCTATTTTCCTGTAGGATCCTGTGCTAATTTTGGGTTCAAGTTTTTGACATGAAATTCTGGATTTACTTTCTATTCCTGTTGATGGGAACTGGGCCCGTTGCGCTAGCTCAGGAACTTCGTGTATTGGATTACGAAAGTCAAAAGCCCATTTCTGGAGTTCAGCTCGTTGACAAAAAATCAAAAGCAAGCACCTCTACCACGGAAGAAGGAATCGCGAACCTTTCTGTCTTTCAGGGAAAACCACCACTTACCTTTTCACGACTAGGATACAAAAGCAAAACCCTTTCTTGGGAAGAAATCGAGGCGTTAAACTACTTGATCTACCTCGAGTCTAGTTCCTTTACCCTTGCCACCACTGTGATTTCAGCATCAAGATGGAATCAAAACGAAGCCGATGTTTCGGGAAAAGTGCGGCAACTGGACTCCGAATGGCTTGACCTTCGCAATCCTGTTACCACGGCAGATTGGCTGGGATCTTCCGGTGAGGTATTTGTTCAAAAAAGCCAATTGGGAGGTGGAAGCCCCATTATTCGGGGATTTTCAGCCAATCGACTCCTCTATTCTATTGATGGAGTACGGATGAATACGGCAATTTTCAGAAGTGGCAATCTCCAACAGGTGATTTCGATTGATCCCTTTTCGCTACAAAACACCGAAGTTCTATTTGGACCAGGAGCAGTGATGTACGGATCGGATGCGATTGGTGGGGTGATGGTCTTTGAAACCCTTCGCCCTGATCATGAAAATCAGGAACTCAAAGGAAATGTGGCAAGCCGCTTTTCCTCTGCCTATTCAGAAAAAACGTTTCATGCCGACTTTAATTACGGTAAGGGGAAATGGGCATTTGTCACAAGCGCCTCTTACTTTGACTTTGGGGATTTGAAAATGGGCAAAAACAAGGGACAAGCCTCCTATCTCCGTTCCTCCTTCGTGGAACGACTCAATGGAATTGACCAAGAAATTCCCAATTCCAACCCAAGGAAGCAGATCGGCACAGCTTACAAGCAGGTAAATTTGATGCAGAAAATCAGTTTCAAACCTTCCGAAGGTTCGGCAATTGACTATGCATTTCATTATTCTTCTACAGGAAATATTCCTCGCTACGACCGCTTGATTGAAAGACGAGATGGAAAACTGAGATTTGCACGATGGGATTATGGTCCACAGCGGTGGATGATGCAGCAGGTCAACTGGAAGACCACCAACCCGACTAAAATTTACGACCAAGCAAAAATTACAGCTGCTACTCAGCACTTTGAAGAAAGCCGCATCGACCGTCGCGTGGGCAATGCCACTCAATTTGAACGGATTGAAAAAGTTCAGGCATCTTCCCTGAATGCTGACTTTATCAAAAATCTTTTCAAATCCCACTTCCTCAACTATGGATTTGAAGCAGTAATTAATCAAGTTGAATCCAGGGGTCAGGCAATAAATATCTCCAATCAACAGGTCACGGATGCCTCCGCTCGCTATCCCAATTCGTCCTGGACCTCCTGGGCGGTCTATGCCAATTATGCAGCCCCGCTTAGCCCCAAATTGAAGATGCAATCGGCCCTGCGCTACAACATCAATGGAATCAATGCAGACTTTTCCAACAACCTCAAATTTTATCCTTTACCCGTCCTTCAATTCAAGGATAACTACCATTCGATTACAGGTAACTTAGGTTTGGTGTACCAAATGGACCCCAGTTTCAGCATCTCCCCACAGCTGGCCACTGGATTCAGAGCGCCGAATGTGGATGATATGGGGAAAATTTTTGATTCCCAGCCAGGAAGTCTCTTGGTGCCAAATCCACAACTGAAGCCTGAATATGCCTACAACGCCGAATTAAATCTGAACAAGGAACTGTTTGGAACCCTCAAAGTAGATGTGACTGGATACTATACTTGGCTCGATAAAGCCATGGTCCGGAGACCTACTACTTTTAATGGTCAGTCAGAATTACCATACAATGGGGAATTAAGCCAACTTTTTTCCCTCCAAAATGCTGCATTTGCTGAGGTAAAAGGTATCCAAGCGGGAATTGAAGTTGCGATAAGCAAAGAACTCCTCTTCACTTCCAACTACAACTGGCAAAAAGGAGTGGAAGAATTAGATGATAAAAGCAGGAGTCCTTCCCGGCATGCTGCTCCTGCCTTCGGAGCAAGTAAACTTCGCCTAAATGGAAAAAAGGGCACCTTGGAATTGAGCGCTCAGTACAGTGCCGCCATGCCTTTTGAGAAAATGCCCCAAGAAGAAATCGCAAAACCTGCACTCTACGCCATGGATGCCCAAGGCATGCCTTATTCCCCTGCCTGGATGATTGTCAATTTCGCTGCACGGATCCCCATAACTCCTAAAATTCAAGTTAATGCTGGTGTCGAAAATCTATTGGATCTGCAATACCGAGGGTATAGTTCAGGAATTGTGAGCCCAGGCAGAAACTTTCAACTGTCCTTGAGAGGGAAATTTTAAAGCCTTCAAACTACCAAATCCTATCCCAGCATTTTATGCTAGAAGGATTTAGAAATTTCTTCCTTATTTTTCTTTAGATTCATTCCAAATACCCGTACTTTTGGTCAAAGGTTAGCAAACACTAATGACTGCGGATCAACTTACGCTCAATCAATCTGGTAAAATCTTGGAAATCAGTTCCTCCCCATTAAAAATCAATTTAATGGAGTTGGGCTTCCTTCCTGGAAAGCAACTAACCCTGCAGCACAAGGCTCCTTCAGGTGGTCCCATGGCCTTTCAATTGGATGAAACCTTGCTTGCTTTGCGAAAAAACGAGGCTGCCTTGATTCGTATTGAACTGATTTCCTGAGCATGGCATCTACAGATCATATCGAAGGAACAGGTACTCCACAAATTGCCATCATTGGGAATCCCAATGTAGGCAAGTCTACCATTTTCAATTACCTCACGGGCCTCAACCAAAAAATTGGAAATTACCCGGGCGTAACGGTAGATAAGAAGACCGGAACTCTCCAAATTCAAGGAGAAAGTTTTGAAATCCTAGACCTTCCAGGTACATACAGTTTATTCCCCAATTCCGAAGACGAAATCATCGCCCACCGGGTGCTCAATAATCCAGAACTGGAGAAAAGACCGGATTATGTACTGCTGGTGATTGATTCCACCCAACTATCGAGAGGGCTTTTTCTAGCCACCCAACTGATTGATTTGGGAATCAACCTGACCATTCTCCTCAATATGGCGGATTTGGCAGCTGCAAAAAACATTGAGATTCGAAGTTACGAGCTCTTTAAGCAGCTGGGCGTCCCCATCCTTCAAACTGATGCGCGAAATCAAAAAGGTCTAGCGCAAATCAAAGAACTGATTCACCAACGCAATTTTTCAAAAGCACCTCAATTTGTCGATATCCTAGAGGTAGTGCCTGCTACTTTGCTGGACCAAGTGAAAGAGAAATTTGGCTTGGAAAACAACTACCAGGCCTACCAGATGATTCGATTTGGAGCGAAGGACAAGTCCATCTCCGAAGTGAAACGAAATTGGATGGCCCAAGCCTTAGTGGAAAGTGGATTCAACCTGGAAGAGGCACAACTCGAAGAAACCAAGATCCGATACAAGAAAATCACCGAACTGGTGACCAAATCCCTAACCAAAAAATCGGCACCAAAGGCGAAGTCTACGATAGACAAAGTGGTGTTGCATCCATTCTGGGGTTATTTCATTTTTATCGGAGTACTCCTACTGATCTTCCAAACCCTCTTTTCCTGGGCCTCTTACCCCATGGATTGGATCGATGGTTTTTTTGCTGATATCAGTGGTAGGATTTTGACCAGCATGCCTGATGGGCCACTCACCCGTCTTTTGGCTGAAGGAGTGATCCCTGGAATTGGTGGCGTAGTCATCTTCATTCCTCAAATCGCCCTGCTGTTTGGCTTTCTAGCCATTTTGGAAGATACGGGATACATGTCACGAGTCGTGTTCCTTTTGGATCGCTGGATGCGCCCCTTTGGCTTGCATGGCAAAAGCATCGTTCCCTTAGTTTCTGGTGTTGCTTGTGCCATTCCAGGTGTCATGGCCGCTCGAAACATTTCGAATTGGAAAGAAAAAATGATTACCATCCTGGTCACTCCATTGATGAGTTGCTCTGCTAGGCTACCGGTATACATTATTTTGATTGGGTTGAGTGTACCTCAGGATAGGGTATTTGGCTTTATCAACCTGCAAGCACTTGCGCTACTTAGTCTGTATTTGTTGGGTGTACTTGGAGTCCTGGGAACCGCATTTTTACTCAAAGTGATCCTCAAAACGGATGAGAAGAGTTTCTTGATGACCGAACTTCCTTCCTACCGAATTCCGCGTTGGAAAGATGTGGGCATCACCATGTTCGAAAAGTCTAAAACCTTCGTTCTTGAGGCTGGAAAGGTGATTTTAGCCATATCCATTGTGCTTTGGCTATTGGCATCCTATGGACCTCCTGCTACGATGGATGAGATTCGGCAGCAGGGAATTGCCCAGCAGGAACAGGCATCTACTCCTGAGGAGGTAGCATTGATTGAAGCAGAAACCAGTTCTAAGTTATTGGAAAACTCCTTTATCGGAATTATGGGCAGGGCCATTGAACCGGTAATCCAACCGCTTGGCTACGATTGGAAAATCGGCATTGCGCTCATTACTTCCTTTGCAGCACGTGAGGTATTTATCTCGACGATTGCCACCATCTACAGCATTGGCGGCGACCTAGATGACGAATTGACCATACGAGAGAAACTCGCCACCCAGGTGAATGCTTCTACAGGAGAAAAAACATTCACTCCTGCCACCTCCTACTCTTTGCTTGTCTTTTATGTGTTTGCCATGCAATGCATGAGCACCTTGGCGGTAGTCAAACGAGAGACCAAAGGCTGGAAATGGCCTATTATTCAAACGGTTTACATGAGCTTCCTGGCCTACTTCATGGCCTGGATCACTTACCAAATTTTTAGTTAAGATGTGGCAGCAAACTCTCGTCCTTCTTGCCGTCTTAGGGGCGATTTACTACCTCTTTCGGAAATTTTTCCAAAAACCAAAGGGAGGGGCGACTTGCGACAAATGTGCTAAGCCCTAAACTCTGTACAAGGGATATGGATTTCCCAATTATTTTTGTGAATATTGGCTTATGCGAAAAATAGCCTTCCAAAGCATACAAACCACCATTTTTTCCTATGTAGGCGTGGTTTTGGGTTACATCAATGTCCTTTGGCTGTATCCCTATGCTTTGGACACCACCCAACTGGGAACATTTCGCACCATCCAAGACCTAGGATTGCTGCTTGTGCCCTTTGCACAGTTGGGTCTAGGTCACGGAATCACGCGCTATTTCCCCAAACTCGAGCATAATCAAGCGGCCTTACTAACCTTCAGTTTGCTTTTTTCCTTCCTAGGGTTTGGCGTAGTAGCGCTTTTGTTTTTTGGGTTTAAGCAACAAGTTATTTCCCTGTTTGCCTCCAATTCACCGGAGGTGATTAATTTCTTAGGAATTGTCTTATTTATCGCCTTATTCTCAGTTTGGAATAGCATACTCGATGCCTTTGCCCGATCCTTTGTCAAAGTAGGAATTCCTACCTTTTTCAGAGAGGTTTTTCTTCGACTGCTCACCTCCATCTTAGTTGCCCTTTACCTGCTCAAATGGATAAATTTTGACCAAGTCATGCAGGGATTGGTGGGCGTATATGGCCTTTCCATGTTTGGGGTCGCCTTTTATATGGTTTGGCTTGGCGTGTTTAAATTCGATTTTTCTTGGAGTCAGTTTCCAAGTGGTTTTAAAAGTTCGCTTCTCAAATACAGTTTGCTCACTTTTTTGGCTACAGCAGCATCTACCTTGATTCTGAAAATAGACTCGGTCATGATCAGTTCCATGTTGAGTTTGGAGGCCAATGCCATCTATTCCATTGCCTTTTACATGGCCTTGGTCATTGAACTACCGAGGAGAGCGATTTCGCAAGTGGCCATGCCTTTGATAGCCGAACATTTTGCGCAGCAGCGGCTACAGGAGATCAACCTCCTCTATCGGCAACTTTCGAATCGACAATTGTACATCTGCTTGCTCCTTTTTGCGCTAATTTGGGCTAATATTGACTCCATTTATCATTTTGTGCCCAACCGGGAAATCTACCAAACTGGAAAATGGGTGGTGTTCATTATTGCCCTTGGCAAATTGGTAGATGTAGCCTTTTCCTTGAATTCTGAGATTTTGGTCTTCTCCTCTTACTACCGATTCAACCTGGTTCTTACGGTAAGCATGAGCCTACTATTGATCGCTGCAAATTATTTCTTGATTCCGGTATTGGGGATTGAAGGTGCCGCAGTAGGTTCTGCTGCAGTCATGCTCGCCTACAACTTGGTCAAGTACAGCTACCTCAAATGGCGACTTAACTTGGATCCTTTTAGCCTAGAAACGCTCAAAATTTTAGTGGTGGGAATCCTTACGGTAGTGGCACTGTACCTAAGTCCTGCGTTAACCAACCCCTTCCTATCCATTCTAACCACTTCCTTACTTGTGGTCGCCGTATTTGTGGGGAGTTCTGCCCTACTCGGGGTAGGCAAAGAAGAATGGGCTTGGCTAAAAAATAGAGGAAAGTAATCCGGGCCTAAGAGTGTTACGAAACCTCTAGTTTGACAAGATTTGAGCTGCCTTAAATTCGCAACCTTCCACTGTTATCCTGCTTTTTGAGCGAGGCGCCGTCTCGATAACTTTCGGGTCGGGGTGAGGCCTGATTTTGAAGGGGGCTTTACTCGGTATTGTTTTTTAATTGTGAAGTTCGAACAAGTCGACGGCCCGGATGTCTCAAAGATACACTGATAAGTGCATTAGACGGTAAACTACCACGGAAGAATTTGCTATTCTTCAACTCCTTTTTCCAAAAGTCGGTTCCCTTCCTTTTTCCTAATTTTCACGAAAATCAAAAAACTACACCAAAGTCATCGGTGAATCCTTTCTATCGATAAAAAATTATTTTTATAGGAATCTAAACAATAATTGACATCGATTACCTTTACCGGTAGTTACTTTCAAACCTCATGTATCCGATAAAAAAATTGATTGTCTGTCTGGATCAAAGTACTTTAGATCAGACCTTAATTGCCTTCGCTGGATTTATCGCAAAAGTAAATCAGGTAAAGAAAATCTACTTTGCCAACGTGATCAAAAACTTCTCGCTTCCCAAGGAAATGCAAGAGGAGTTTCCCACGCTGATCGAACAGATGCTAGCCGAACGCAAGGCATACATGGAGGAATTGGTAGCCACCCAATTCCCCAAAATCAAGGGCCTGGAGTTAAGTTTTGTAGTCAAAGAAGGAAACTTATCTAAAAAAATACTAAAACTAGCAGAGGAGAAATCCGTGGATTTAATCCTGCTAGGGAGAAAAGTAGAGTTGGTCGGCACAGGAGTCGCTTCCCAGCGCTTGTCTCGTAGAGCCTCTTGTTCCCTGCTGATCATCCCCGAAAAGTCTCAACCTAAATTTACTAAGTTTCTGGTGCCAAGTGACTTCTCGGAGCACTCCAAAAATGCGCTGGAAGAGGGCATTTTATGGGCCAAAAAATATGGGAGCGAAACCGAACTCTTCTTCCAAAATGTCTTCACCGTTCCTTCAGGGTACCATTTTACGGGCAAAAGTTTCGAAGAATTCACTCAATTGTTAAAGAAAGACTCAGAAAGCAGTTTCAAAAAATTTATACGCAAGATCGATACCAAAGGGATCCAAATTACGCCCGTATACACCCCAGATGAGGACGACAATCCTGTTCAAGAGATTGTGTCTTCTGCCTTAGCACTTCAGGCAGACGTGATTCTAATTGGTGCCAAAGGAAAAACTGGCGCTACGGCACTTCATATTGGCAGTATGGCCGAGCGACTTATCCAATTCAATAACCAAGTTCCACTACTGGTGAGCCGTCCCAAAGGGAAAAACGCTGGCGTTCTGGATTATTTGGTGGAGATTTAATCGATTGTGGGTCAAAAATTCTCATGTAGACCTTCCTGTCAAAACCATGCGGACCCAAGAATAAAAATTTTGGCTGCTCCTGCTAAACTTCCACTTCACCTAGAAGTACAATTTTTAAAAACAGGCATTAAACCCTACCTTCCTCCCGCTGTCTAAAGGCTACAAATGAAGGTAAACGATCAAGAAATTTTGGCCCTTATCCGCTCTCCTTTCACGAAGGAATTGGGCTTTAGGCAATTGATTCAAACCTATCAAAAACCAGTTTACCAGGTAATTCGGCGCATGGTACTCATTCATGAGGATGCCGATGACTTGACGCAAAACACCTTTATCAAAGCCTACAAGGCCTTGGAGCGATTTGAGGGAAACTCCACCCTCTTTACCTGGCTCTACCGAATCGCTACCAACGAATCCCTAACCTTCCTAGAAAAAAAGAAAAAACGCTTCTTCTTTTCATTGGAAGATCACCAAGAAAAACTGGAATCTTATGTAGACCAGAGCCCTTCCTTGACTGGGGAAGAGATTCAAGTCAAATTACAGAAAACCTTATTAAAACTTCCTGATAAACAAAGACTTGTGTTTCATTTGAAATACGAAGAAGACTTAACTTACGAGGAGATTGCTCAAATCACCGGGACCAGCGTGGGAGCACTCAAAGCCAGTTACCACCACGCAGTAAAAAAAATTGAACAAGACCTCAGCCAAGAATAAACCCTTGCACCTAACCCAAGTCTAACCTCAGCATGCAACAGATTCCTAAACTAAATCCTTTTCAAACTCCCGAGAATTACTTTGAGGAGTTACCAGAAAAGATCCTTTCAAAAGCAAACCGGTCAAAGCCCATCCCCTCCTGGACCTGGGCTGCGGCTGCTGCGGTGTTACTGGGTATTGGATTATGGCAAGCAAGTGGATTTAACGAAAACAAACCCATTTTAGTAAGCCCTGAGGAGGAAGCCTTACTTTACATTGAAAGTGAGCAATGGAGCACAGAAGATGTACTCAGCCTATCCGAGGATCCCAATGCACTATTAGACCAAATTATTGAAGAAGAATACGCTAAAACAGCACCCCTATGGACCGAAGAAGAAACCTGGTTTTAAACCCGATGAAAGCAGTAAAAATCTATTTACTCCTACTCTTTATGGCTGCCTCAAGTCTTGCTTTTGCGCAGCGTGGTGGACAGCCTGTAGATCCAGAACGCATGCAAGCGGCTCGGATCGCCTACATCACCACACGGATTAGTTTGAAGACCGAGCAAGCCGAAAAGTTCTGGCCCCTATTCAATTCATTCACCGAATCTAGAGAAGCCTCCATGCGCGCCGTGGGAGACCTCAGTAAAGGGGTAGAAACCATGACTGAAGAAGAAGCCAAATCTCGAATCCAACAAAAACTGCAAATCCAGCAGAAATTGGTTCAAGATGAGAAAATTTTTGTGGCAGAAGCAGCCAAGGTGTTGACCTACAAACAACTTCTTTTGCTTCAAAACATAGCCAAAGACTTTAACCGACACCTGTACGAACGCGGACGGGGAAGAGGAAATTAAACCAACTTTAAATTGAACTTAAGGGCTCCTTCTGAATAGATGGAGTCCTTATTTTTTCAATAGATCCCGGATCTCTTCCAACAACTTTTCTGTGGGCGTGGCGACTGCCTTTTCTTTGGATTCCTCACTATTTCCTTTCAACCTGTTGATCCCTTTGATCGCCACAAAAATCACAAAGGCGATAAAGGTAAAGTCCACCACGTTTTGAATAAACATCCCGTAATTCAGCGTAACTGCCTCTACTAGCACTCCATTTGCATCCTTGGATGCTCCTTTCAAAACCAAGTTGAGGTGCTTCACATCCACTCCTCCAACCAGCAATCCCAAGGGAGGCATCACCACATCGCTGATAAAGGAGGAGACGATTTTGCCGAAGGCAGCACCGATGATCACCCCGACAGCCAAGTCCAGGACATTGCCTTTGACTGCAAATTCTTTAAACTGCTTGAAAAAAGTCATACTTTTTGGATTTAACTGTACCGATAAATAAATGTCAGAATTCTGCATTTCGCCTACTCAAACTACGTGATTTCTTGGTTTAATTCGCCTTTTTTTACAACAATAAAACTATTTCGGATTGCTGAAACCAAACGAAATCAAAATCCAGAAGTAATCCCGATAAAAACCCCATCAGATTTCCAAAATTTCAGTAACCTTGCACCCAAAATACGCGATTATGTCTGCACCTCTTGCACCCAAAAAACCACAACTTCTTGAAATCCACGGCCACCAACGTCAAGATTCCTATTACTGGATGAATGATCGAGAGAATCCAGAGGTCATCGACTACTTGAATGCAGAGAATGCTTATTTGAAGGAAGTCATGAAACCGACCGAATCGCTTCAAAAGCAACTTTTCGAGGAAATGAAGGGCCGAATCAAAGAGCAAGACGAAAGTGTGCCCTACTTTAAATCGGGGTATTTCTGGTATTCACGATTTGAAAAAGGAAGCGAATACCCTGTGTACTGCCGGAAATTTGGGAGTTTAGAGGCACAAGAGGAAATTATACTGGACGTGAATGTCCTTGCGGAGGGAAAAAGTTATTACCAAGTTGGGCAGGCTACTTTCAGCACCAATCAGCAATTACTTGCCTTTGCAGCCGATGAGGTAGGCAGACGGATTTATACGATCCAGTTCAAGGACTTAGTAACCCAGGAGATCTTGAATGATCAGATTCCTGAGGTAACGGGTAATTTTGTCTGGGCAGCAGATCAGCAAAGCGTTTTTTATTCAAAGCAGGATCCTGAAACACTCCGCTCCTTCCAAATTTATAAACACATTTTGGGTACTCCACTTGCCCAAGACCTCCTGATCTATGAAGAATTGGATGAAGAATTTTCCTGTGTGGTTCACAAAACCAAATCGGAAAAATTCATCCTCATTCATTCCGAGAGCACCATCAGTTCCGAGGTACGTTTTGTCCCTGCAGATCAACCTACAGCATCTTTTCAAATCCTGCAAGCGCGAATTCCTCATCTTGAGTATGCTGCTGACCACTATGGTGATCATTTCTACATCCGTACCAATGACCAAGCCCAAAATTTCAAATTGGTCAAGGCTCCCCTAACAAATCCTGGCAAAGAAAATTGGATTGACGTGGTCCCGCACCGCCCAGAGGTATTGCTAGAAGATTTTGATCTGTTCTCCAAGTACTTGGTCACCCAAGAACGGAGCAATGGACTGACCCAAATCCGAATTCAACCTTGGGCAGGTGAAGGACATTCGCTAGCCTTTGAAGATGAAACCTACACCGCTTATGTAGGGACCAATCCAGAGTTTGATACCGAGGTATTGCGTTTTGGCTACAATTCCCTTGTCTCCCCGAGTTCGGTCTACGATTACCACATGGTCACTCGCCACAAAACCCTGTTGAAGCAACAAGAGGTGGTGGGTGGTCATGAACCAAGCGACTACCATTCCGAGCGAATCTGGGCAAAAGCAGCAGATGGTGTGCTCGTCCCCATCTCCTTGGTGTTCCAGAAATCTACCTTTTCCAAAACTGGAAAAAACCCGGTACTCCTCTATGCATACGGATCCTATGGGTACAGCATGGACGCCTACTTTTCTTCCAATCGACTGAGTTTACTGCAGCGAGGATTTGTGTTTGCCATTGCTCACATTCGAGGAGGTGAAGACTTGGGCAGAGCCTGGTACGAAGACGGAAAATTACTGAAGAAGAAAAACACCTTTACCGACTTCATCGCCTGCGCCGAGCACCTGATCAAGCAGGATTACACCTCCCCTGCACACCTCTATGCCATGGGGGGCAGTGCAGGTGGATTGCTGATGGGTGCAGTGATCAACATGCGACCAGAATTATTCAAAGGGGTTGTCGCCAATGTGCCCTTTGTGGATGTGGTCACCACCATGCTGGACGAAAGTATCCCCCTTACCACGGGAGAGTTTCAAGAATGGGGCAATCCCAAGGAAAAGGAATTTTACGACTACATGCTCTCCTATTCCCCGTATGACAATATCAGCGCCCAGGCCTATCCCAATCTTCTGGTGACTTCTGGTTTGCACGACTCCCAAGTACAGTATTGGGAACCAACCAAGTGGGTAGCCAAAATCCGAGAACTAAAAACAGATCAAAATCTAGTACTTCTGTTTACCAACATGGAAGCAGGGCATGGCGGGGCATCTGGACGATTTAATCCCTTGAAAGAAATTGCCATGGAATATTCCTTTCTGCTGATGCTCGAGGAAAAGAATAAGAAATACAGTTGAAATAATTCCCTGGATATTGGCGAATTAGAAATTAAAGAAAAATTGAAATTTTCCTAACTTTGGGCGTAAACCTATTCCTATTCAATTCATGAAAATCGCCTTAATCGCCCATGATGGTAAAAAAGCCGATATGGTCCATTTTTTGAGTGGATTCAGTGAAGCCCTTCACCGAAGCGATATCGAACTCGTAGCCACAGGCACCACGGGTTCGCACATTGAAAAGGCAGGTTTTCAAGTAGAAAAACTACTATCTGGACCCTATGGAGGGGATGCTCAAATCGCAGCGCTCGCTGCGGAAAAAAAATTAGCCGCTGTGTTTTTTTTTAGAGACCCCTTGGATAAGCATCCCCATGAGCCAGATGTACAGATGCTGATGCGGATCTGTGATGTCCACAACATCCCTTTGGCAACTAACCCAGCCTCTGCTGGGCTGCTATTTAAAGCCTTGACACAAACCTATGGAACCTAAAACAATCAAAAAAATTGGAGTCCTCACCTCTGGAGGGGATTCTCCAGGCATGAATGCCGCCATTCGCGCAGTGGTGCGTGCTGGATTTTACTATGGACTGGAAATGTACGGCATTTACCGAGGCTATGAGGGGATGATCCAGGACGACATCAAAAAACTGGACTCTAGATACATTACCCACATCTTGGAACGTGGAGGGACATTTTTAAAATCCGCACGAAGTGCCGAATTCAGAACTCCTGAAGGCCGAAAAAAAGCCTTTGAAAATCTACAAAATCATGGAATCGATGCGCTAGTGGTCATCGGTGGTGATGGTTCCTTGACCGGTGCACACTTGTTCTACGAAGAATATGGAATTCCTTCAATTGGTTTGCCTGGCACGATTGACAACGATCTTTCCGGTACAGATTTGACCATTGGATTTGATACCGCCTGCAATACCGCTATTGAAGCCATTGATAAAATCAGAGATACGGCCACCTCGCACGACCGACTGTTTTTTGTGGAAGTAATGGGAAGAGATGCCGGCTTCATCGCGATCAATGCAGGAATTGGTAGCGCCGCAGCAGCGATCTTGATTCCAGAACGGAAAACCTCCATTGAAGCGCTTGTTGATAAATTAAAAACAAGATCCAAGGCCAAAAAATCCTCCAACATCGTCATTGTGGCAGAAGGTGGGCAAAGTGGGTCGGCACAGCAAATTGCCGACGAGGTAAAGACTTTCCTCCCTCATTACGACATCAAAGTCACAATTTTGGGGCATTTGCAACGCGGAGGATCTCCTTCCTCTTACGACCGACTTCTTGCCTCCAAACTAGGTGTGGCTGCCGTAGAGGGCCTTCTTCAAGGCAAATACGACGTGATGGCTGGTATGATCAACAATGAAATTGTCTACACGCCCATCGTCAAAGCAATTGTGGATGACAAGGAAGTAGATGAGGAAGATTTGCGCGTAGCGAATATCTTATCTACCTAAACCAAAAAGAGGGGCCTTCGCCCCTCTTTTTATTTCCCTAAAATCAAACTTGAATTGGCTGGTAAATACAGCATTCCATTATTCATCTTGACCCCATCCGTGGTGTAGATTGGTTTTGAAAAACCCGCTGGAATAGAAATTTCAAGTCCATTTTTTCCAAGGTGATGGACTACCAAAAGTTCCTGATCTGCACTTCGGCGGACATAAGCCATCACTGAATTGGGATAGGTTTGACTTACTGACTCCAAACTTCCAATCGCCAAGGCTGAGTTGGATTGACGCAAACCAATGACCTTTTTGTAGTGGTTGAAATAGCTGTTTGGATCCATGCGCTGCAGGGCCAAAGGCGTCACCGCGGCATCTGTGCTGTATTTGGGTGCTATCCAAGTTGCACGGCGGGTATCTTTTTCTTTGGCATCCCAAAGAAATGGCTCCCGAATTTGTTCGTCTGGCTTGAGTCCAAGCATCCCGATTTCTTCTCCATAATACAAGTAAGGGGCTCCTGGTAGCGTCATCAAAATCGCTAAGGCCTGCTTGTATTTGGCAGGATCCTGCTTCAAATCATTCAACAATCGCGGCTGGTCGTGATTCGAGGAAAAGGTGGCATCGATAAAGTCTGATGTGATGCCTTGGTAAAAATCAAGCACATCTTTTTGCTTTTTGTAAAGCAACTGCCCATTCTCCTTATTTAAAGCCTCAATCAAAGTGTAATGAAAGTCGAAATTGAATAGGGCTGGCAGTCCTGGTAAATAGGGGGCCACGATTTCCTTTCGATCGTACACCTCTCCTACCAAATACACATCCGGCTTGATGGCTTCCATTTCTCGGCGGAATTCCTTCCAGAAAGCATGGTTGTCAAGTGGCCGATCATCCGGAAAAATATGCTTGGCTGCGTCCAAACGGAACCCATCTACGCCCACTTCTTCCAACCAAAATCGGCCGATCGAAACGATTTCTTTACGAACCTCAGGAGAATCAAAATTTAGATCCGGCATTCCACCCCAGAAAAATCCATAGTAGTAATCTTGGCCCTGTCCGGGATCATGCCATTGCCGAATGTTATCGGAGTCTAGGGTGACCGTTTTCTTATTCAAATAGGAAGCAATGGTATCCTTTTGCGCCCATACGTAGTAGTCTCGGAAAGCATTTTCTCGACCTGATTTGGAGGCTTGAAACCAGGGATGATCGGTTCCTGTATGGTTGATAATCATGTCGATTACTACCTTGATGTCCCGCTTGTGGGCTTCATCGAGGAGCCTTTTGAAATCGGCCATCGTCCCATAGTCCGGATGCACCGCCTTGTAATCGGTCACATCGTACTTGTGGTAAGTGGGCGAAGGCATAATGGGCATAAACCAGATTGCATTGGCACCCAATTCCTTGATGTAATCCAATTTCTCGGTTACTCCGTTGAAGTCGCCAATCCCATCCCCATTCGAATCACTAAAGGATTGTACGAAGATTTCATAGGTCACCCCTGCCTTTGGCCAGTAATTTTTGGCCTGTTGCGCTTCCACTTGGGAAACTGAGAGTTGCAGGAGCAAAAGTGCGAGCAAACTAAATTCGAACTGTTTTTTCATAGTGTTTTAAGGAAAAGAAAAAGTCACCTCTAGAAGTGACTTTTTCATGAAAGTTAAAATCTAGAAACTGGAACCAACGCCCTTCTTTGAAAGTAAGCCCAATTCCTCTTTCGCTTAATTACGATTGACTGCATTCAGCATGTCGAATGCAAGTTCGAGACGCTTCACAAAGTTCTCCTCACCTTTGCGCAACCAAACGCGTGGGTCGTAAAACTTCTTATTTGGGCTATCTGGACCTTCTGGATTTCCCAACTGGCTTTGAAGGTAGCCTTCGTTTTTCTTGTAATAATTAAGAATACCTTCCCACATTGCCCACTGCATGTCGGTGTCGATATTCATTTTGATGGATCCGTAACTGTTGGCCTCGCGAATCTCTTCTACTGAGGAGCCAGAACCGCCGTGGAACACAAAGTTGAGCGGCTTGCCCGAAGTCCCGTATTTAGCGTTGATGAAATCCTGGGAGTTTTTGAGAATGATTGGCTTCAAACTCACATTGCCTGGCTTGTACACCCCATGCACATTGCCGAATGCTGCAGCGATGGTAAATAAGTCACCGATTTCTCGCAAGTGCTCGTATGCGTATGCAACCTCCTCTGGTTGGGTATACAATTTGGAAGAATCGACATCGGAATTGTCCACGCCATCCTCTTCTCCCCCCGTTACGCCCAATTCGATCTCAATCGCCATGTCCAACTTCACAAATTCACGGAAGTAGGAAGCACTGATTTCAATATTCTCATGCAAAGGCTCTTCGGAAAGATCCAGCATGTGCGAACTAAACAAGGGTCTCTTGTAGGCTTGGTGGTAGGCTTTGCCCGCTTCAAGTAGCCCATCGATCCAAGGGAGCAACTTTAGGGCAGCGTGGTCAGTGTGTAGGATTACAGGCACTCCATAGGCTTCAGCCATCTGGTGCACGTGGTGTGCTCCAGAGATGCCTCCTGCTATGCTGGCCTGCTGCTTGTCGTTAGGTAGCCCTTTCCCAGCAAAAAATTGTGCTCCCCCATTTGAAAATTGGATGATTACAGGTGAGTTTACCTTTTTGGCGGTTTCCAAAACAGCATTTACTGAATTGCTGTTAATTACATTGACGGCAGGGAAGGCAAACTCATTTTCCTTGGCATAAGCCAATAAATCGCGAAGTTCATTTCCGTACTTTACTCCAGGTTTAAATTTCATAGTATGCTTAGGTTTGATTACTGCTTGATAAAGCGCTTGTGAAGTACACGCCGACTATCAAATGCCTCAAAGATATACATCCCTGGTTGAATTCCATGTAAATCCAAGCCTAAAATCGGCATACTGGAACTTGATTTCCCTTCAAAAACTACCCTGCCCGTCACATCAAAAACTCGGTACTGAGCCCCCGCCATTTCTTTGGGTAACTCCACCACCAAACTCGAGGTAGCCGGATTGGGATAGATCGCAAATCCCGTTTCATCGACTTCTTCTGGAATGGATGTGATAAAGTCAGCCTGCAAAATATCTTTATCCGGTAGAGGAAGTGGCTTGTCAGTAAATAAGTAAAACTCATTGGGACGCAATCCAAAAGACAGCTGTACATTGGTTACGTTCAATTCCTGACCTGTAAAGTAGTTGTACCACTTGCCTGTCTTCGGAAACTGCACTTGCTGATTTCCTTGGGTCACCAACTCGAAGTTGCCAAACAAAAACACCTGAAGGTCAGGATGTTGCAGATGAATGGTTTTAAATCCTCCACCCAAACTCAAGTTGGCAGTAGTTGGGAAATTAAAGACCGGATACTTGGATCGCAATTTGAATAGTTCTTTGTACAACTTGTTGAGGCGAATGCGATCTGCATTGCTCAAGTATTCCCAACGCGTAGGTTTGATTCCTAGTCGATCGTTGTTCAGTTCCAGATCGTAGCCAAACTCCCCAAACTGCCAGATCATTTTAGGGCCAGGAATGGACAAGAAGAAAGCAGTCATCAATTGATTTCGATTCACTGCATTTTCCAGACTTTTCAAGTTGATTGGGCTGGTAGCCCCAAAATTCATGGTTTCCCAAAACACCCGCTCTTCATCATGGGATTCTTGGTAGGCGATCAAGCCGTTTTTGGTCCATTGCCTGTTTTTGAAATAGGCCCATTCCATGTTGTCGTTATTCCCTTTGGCAAGATTTCGGGAAGCACCATTCATATTTCCCCAAAACAACATGCCGTAGTTAGCCAATTCCTTTTCCTCCTCATTGACCGCAAGGTGCTCCAAGATCACATATGCCTGTGGATGATTGGCCTTGATGCGGTCGTAAATGTGCTTCCATATTTTTACGCGAGAAGGATCGTATTGTGACCAGATGTTGACGTTCGAACCCGAGTTGACCTGGGTAAATCCTTTGGAAAGGTCAAAGCGGAAGCCATCCACTTTGTACTCCGTCAACCAGTAGTTGTTTACCGAATCTACAAAGGCTTTGGTGTACGGGCTTTCGTGATTGAAGTCGTAGCCCACATTAAAGGGGTGCTTGGCTACGCGGTTAAACCATGGATTGTCGTCAGTAGGTGCACCATAGTCGCCATCGTTGTAGAGACGCACCATTGGGCTTTGTCCAAAAGCATGGTTGAGTACCATGTCCAAGATCACCATGATGCCCTTGCCATGCGCTTCGTCAATTAAGCGCTTGAGGTCATTTTTTGTGCCGTAGTATTTGTCAGGAGCAAAGAAAAAGGAAGGATTGTAGCCCCAAGACAGGTTTCCTTCAAACTCCCCTACGGGCATCAATTCAATGGCATTGATCCCCAATTCCTTCAAGTAATCCAATCGATCAATGACCGCTTGGTAGGTTCTTTTTTGATCAAAATCACGAACCAATAGTTCGTACACATTTAACTCTTCTGGCTTAGGCCGGGTGTAGCTGGTGTTTTTCCAAGAGTAAGGAACCTGCCCAGTTTGCAGATAGGTGGCTTGAAATTCTGTTTTTCCACTTGGATAAGGCAGCAAGCCTGGATGTCTATTCTGGGTGATGATTTCTTGATCGTTGAAGGGATCGGACACCTTGTCTGCATAAGGGTCTCCAATACGAATGTCCCCGTCAACCAGGTATTGGAAAATGTATTCTTTTTGAGGTACCAAGCCGGTCAACCTAATCCAAAAGATGGTTCCATCTGCAGTTTTCTTCAATTGGTAGGCAGGAAGCACCTTCCAGTCGTTGAAGTCACCAATGACATGGGCAATACTCTTTCCAGGGGCCTGCAAGGCCAAAATCACCTCCGTGGTAGAGATGTAATTGATCCCTAGTTTCGCTCCCGCTGGCAAGGGCGCCACTTCCGAAGGGGCAAAAACGACGAGATCGAGGGTTTGTGAATCGGTAGTGGTTCCTTTTACCGCTGTAACTTTCAGTTTGTAATTTCCAGGGGTAGTGGCCGTGTAGGCATAACTGATTTGCTGGCTATTTTTTGCTTCAGCAACTTTCACCCCATCCAATTCTAGGGTCAAATCTGCTGTTTCATTTGAAGAAGCCTTGAACGTGTATTGATCACCTACCTCAAAGGAAATGGAACCCGAAGATTGAGGATCGGTAAATTTGACATCAAAGCCTTGGGCTAGGTCTACAAAAAAGTCTCCGTTTGCAGTGGTCTTTCCTTCCTTGCTGCCATCGGCATTTCGGAACACAAGACCCAGCCGGTAAATGGTGAGGTTGTTGGGGTTAGTAAAAAAAGAATTGGGGGTAAGTTCGAAGGTATAACTATTGGGCTGACCCGTTACTTTGGTCATTTTTGCTGCAGCAGTGGCTGTTCCCCACTGAAAAGGGACGATATTCCAGGTGGTGGATGCAGGTCCTGCTGTCACTGCTCCAATGTGAATGTAGACATCGCAATTGCAATCCTTTAATCCTGTAGTCCCTTTGGAGGCATCGTATATGATTTTTACGGGCGCGCCTGCATTGGGAATGGCTGGCTCAGTAGTCACTTGAGCCATCGCTTGAACTCCATAAAAGAAGCCAAAACTTAAAAAAAACAGGATTCTTAAAGATGCGGTCATGAAGAATGGGATTGAATAAATAACCGGCATCCGAAAGTGCTCGAATGCCGGTTAAAACTACTGGATTGAAATTAAATTAAGTCCGAATGGATCCTTAATTTTTAACAAGAGTATACTTGGCTTCACCTTTAGGACCTAAGAAGAAGGTGATGGTATAGTTACCTGCTGCTGCGATAGCGATGTTTGCTCCACCTGCAGTCAAGTTTCCACCGCTACCACCGTAGTTGAAGTCCCAAGAGTTATTTGCTCTGAATTTGAATTCTCCTGCCTTTAGATCCGTAGTAATTCTCAAAGAGTTGGTAGTCTTGTCAAATACGTTCATCGGCGTGTCGGTATCCCATCCACCATTAGTGGCGCTACCTACAATACCCCAACGTCTAACCGGACCAACGGTATAGGTTTTCGCTCCTAGGTTTACGTTGATTTCGTAAGTACCATCGGCAGCAACTTTGATGTTATCTCCTCCAGCATCTAAACTTAGATTAGCGCCGTTATCTCCAAAATTCACATCCCAGTTAGGGCCAGTGGTAAATTTGAATTCTCTAGAACCACCAAGTATGTGAACAAATCCTTTGAATTTGTCATCGATATTCTCTGAATACAATACAGTCTTCAAGTTGGATGGATCCCATCCTTGGTAATCACCAGGAACGTGTAACAAAGGCATCGCAACAGTCGCATCAAATGGAGTTACTTTGTATACCGCAGTAGCACCAAAAATCGGAGAAAGTGGCTGGTTGATGCTTGCTTTAACACGGAATTCCACGTTGGCAGCAACTCCAAAAGGTAGTTTTTTAGCGAGAAGTGCCTTGTTGAACTCAGCAACGTTCACTTTGATTACATTGGATTCAGACTCTCCCAATTTGGCAGGAGCAGCAAAATTTGCTCCAGGAAGGTCCATCTGTAGTTCATACTTAATGGTACCTGCAGTACCAAAATCAGCCGCAGAAATTGTGAAATCTACCGTGCTCTTGTCAGCATTCGCCTTTACCAAAGCAAAAGTGGTGGTAGCAGGCAGGGTAACATTCGCTCCCGTCTGAGGAATAATTGGAGGCATTTCATAGGTCTCGCAGGCTACGAGTACCGGAAAAAAGGCTAGTGCCCATCCGATTTTCTTAAAAACATTCATGGTGTTTGAGTTTAGGGTGTTAAATTAATACGCTTTGATAAATTAAATTTTTTATGGGTTTAATTAAATACTGTAGTCTCTTCACTCTTGGAATCAACAAGGATTAAATCAACCACAATGGGAACATAAAACCTGATTGACCAGAGTGCAAGCGTCTTGCACTCAAAATTAAGATTTTTTTTTATGCACACGATTGCGGTAACGATTGCATTCGATTTATTTTTTCTCAACACCTTTATTTACCAACTTTCAATCAAAAATTTGGTCTAACTTGGTCAGGATAAAAAGAATAGAATTACTTAAAATAAAGAGTAAGTTCAATCTAAGAATAATATAATTTTCTATGAGACTGGAACAAGCCACTATCAAAGACATCGCACGAGAACTCCAAGTGTCTTCTTCTACGGTTTCCCGAGCCTTGAAGGATTACCCAGGGATTAGCGATGATACCAAGAGAAAGGTGAAGGAAATGGCGGATAAACTGAATTACCGCCCCAATGCCATTGCTTTATCACTTCGCAAAAGCCGCTCCTTTACCATTGGCGTAATTATACCTGAAGTGGTCCATTTCTTTTTCTCTACCGTGATCAGTGGAATTGAAGAGGTCGCCTTTTCCAGAGGCTACAATGTGATCCTTACCCAAACCAATGAAAAATTGGCTCGCGAAAAGTCTAGCATAGATACCATGCTGTCCAACCAGATAGATGGGTTCCTTGTCAGTTATTCGAAAGAGACCACTGACTTTCAGCATTTTTCCAAACTACTGAACCAAGGCTATCCGATTGTGTTTTTTGATCGAGTACCCGAAATCTCCGGCGCAATACATGTCGTTGTAAATGATTACGCTGGAGCATTTGCCGCCACCAAGCATTTGATACAACAGGGATTTTCCCGCATTGTCCATTTGGCAGGACCATCCAATCTCAAGATTTCTCAAGAACGAACCCGAGGCTACAAAGATGCTTTGCGCGAATTTGGAATTCCTTTTCTACCTGAATTACTCGTAGAATGTACACAAGGAAGTGATGAAGAAGCCCATCAAATCACCGCACAACTACTCAAATCAATTTCCCCAAGACCCGATGCCTTTTTTGCAAACAACGATATGGCAGCTATGGGAGCAATTCAAGCCTGTAAATCAGCCGGCTTTGCCGTACCTCAAGATATAGGCGTGGTAGGCTTTAGCAATTGGCAGTTTTGCTCCATCGTGGACCCTAGTCTTTCTTCTGTTGAACAAAATGGATTTCGAATTGGCTCCACCGCAACGGAGATCCTTTTGGATTGGATAGAGAAAAAGATCAATCCCGATACCATCGAGCCATCCGTCGTACTGGAAACGGAATTATTGGTTCGGAAATCCTCAGTTCGAACCTAAAACCCTTAAATTTTTGAATTTTCTTCAATTTTCTTTGCAAACGATTGAATAGGGCAAAATTTTAAATGAGGGGGTATTTCCTTTTTTCAAACCAGAAAAAAGGGCTTCTAATCCACCTAAATTGATTTTTATCCTAGTTATTCGTTTCTAAATTAGCAAGTTTCCTAACCGGAATACAGCCACTTATTACGCATGAACGATCACATTACCCCCAGCACGCTATCACGAAATTCTTTTCGGAATCAACCCTTTGGGAAGATCTTGGAATGGAACAAAACTACCGATGGTCTAATCGGCAGCAGTGATTTTGCGAATTTTAAACTTACGGTTTATCAGTCGGGAATTATCCGTATACAGGCAAGTAGGTACGACACCTTTGAGTCCAATCCCTATTCGGTGGTCGTTCAGCCGAATGCGACCGACTTCGAGATCTCAGAACTTGAAGATCTTTTGATTTTGACAACTGCTATTCTTCGAGTAGAAATCAACCTAGCGGCTTTTTCACTTGCATTTTTTGATCAAAAAGGTAAGCTCTTGAATCAAGACGATTCCTTCGGCATCGCCTGGATCGGGACAGAAGTCACTACCTACAAGAAACTCCAGCAAAACGAAAAATTTATCGGTTTAGGGGAAAAAACAGGCAACCTCAATCGTTTTGGTAAAGCCTACACCCACTGGAATACCGATTATTTCGCTTACGGGGTAGGTGATGATCCACTCTACTTGAGTATTCCATTTTACCTAGGCGTGCATGATCAGGGGCATTACGGCATTTTCTTGGACAACACCCATAAATCGTTGTTCAATTTTGGGGCCTCCAACAACCGATTTGCCTCCTTCAGTGCAGAAGATGGGGACATGGATTATTACTTTTTCCACTACCCAACCCTCTCAGAAATAATTTCATCCTACACCTGGCTTACAGGGCGCATGCAGTTGCCTCCAAAGTGGGCCTTGGGCTTTCAACAATGCCGCTACTCCTATTATCCTGAATCCGAAGTCTATGCCGTCGCACAAGGTTTTCGAGACAAAAAAATGCCTGCCGATGTCATCTATTTAGACATCCACCACATGGAAGGTTACAAGGTATTTACCTTTGACGGGGAAAAATTCAGTAACCCCAAAACGATGATTGCCCGCTTGAAGGAAAAAGGATTTAAAGTAGTGGTCATTCTCGATCCAGGCATCAAAACCTCCCCGAGTTATGCCCCCTACCGCGAAGGTTTAGAGCAGGGACTCTTTGTCAACTATCCAGATGGACAAACCTACGAAGCCCAGGTATGGCCAGGATGGTGTGCGTTTCCTGACTTCACCAATCCCGCAGCTCGTTCCTGGTGGGAAGAAAAAATGGCTTTCTATACCGAAGCAGGAGTAGATGGCTTTTGGACGGACATGAACGAACCCGCCTCTTGGGGTCAATGCACCCCCAATTTGTTGGAGTTCGATTTTGACGGAGAAAAGGCATCGCACCGCAAAGCACGAAATATTTACGGCATGCAGATGGCCCGAAGTACGCAAGCGGGTGCAAGCAAACAAACACCTGATAAGCGACCTTTTGTGCTCACCCGCTCCGGTTTCGCAGGCATTCAACGCTATGCAGCAGCCTGGACAGGAGATAATGTAGCCTCCGAAGAGCACATGCTTGCAGGGATACGACTAGTCAATAGCCTCGGCATAAGTGGCGTTGCTTTTGCAGGCTACGATGTAGGTGGTTTTGCTGGAGAGGCCAGCAAAGGGCTATTTGCACGATGGATGAGCATCGCTTCTTTTTCCCCTTTGTACCGAGCCCATTCCATGATCAACACCAAGGACGCAGAGCCTTGGGCATTTGGAGAAGAGGTAGAGGAAATCAGCCGTAACTATCTGAATTTTAGGTACTCACTACTTCCTACTATTTACAGCGCTTTTCACCAAAGCACGCAGAATGGCCTTCCTTTGGCTGCTTCCTTGGCCATACACTATCCACAGGATGATACCATCTACCAAACAGCCTTTCAGAACGAATACTTGTTTTGCAATACCTTTTTGGTGGCTCCGGTAGAAAGTTTCCGAGAAATAACCAAGGTGTACCTCCCTCAAGGGGAATGGTACTATTTGTATACAGATCAAAAATACCAAGGAGGTCAAACCATTTATCAGGATTGCCCGCTCAACTACCTGCCAGTATATGTACAAGCAGGGAAAATCTTTGCACAGCAGTCCCCTACCCAGCATACAGGAATGACCCCGGATAGCACCTTAAGCCTCCACCTGTATCGTGGAAAGACAGGCTCCACTTACATTCATTACGAAGATGCAGGAGAAGGACTCCAGTACCTGGAAGGTGAATTTTTCAGTCGAGAAATTCAGTACCTGCCTGAGTTCGGCTCCTTGAGAATTAAACAGGCTCAGGGTCAGTTAACCAGCCAGTATGCCAAAATCCGCGTCTATTTACATGGTTTTGATCACCTCCACCCTCACCCTCAGGTGAATGGATTGAAAGTAGAATTAAAATCAAGAGATTTTGCTTTCCTGGATAAACTAACCGAGTTTGACCCCTTACCTGATCAAGTACACCCCTATTTCCAAATCAACCAACTCCCCTACCTGGAGTTCGCTCCTTTAAGGGATGCATTCGAAATCAAGGGCTTGGATTAATCCCTAATCACTTACACTACCCAACAATGACCCAAGAAAAAAAGAAGTTGAGTTTCTGGCAGATCTGGAACATGAGTTTCGGATTTCTAGGAATTCAATTCGGATTTGCCCTGCAGGGTGGATTCATGTCTCGCATCTTCCAAACCCTTGGTGCCGAAAAGGATGCTATCCCTTTCCTTTGGATTGCGGCACCCTTGACAGGATTACTGGTTCAACCCATCGTAGGCTATCTCAGTGACCGAACCTGGCACCCGAAATTCGGGAGAAGAAAGCCCTTCTTTTTTCTAGGCGCTGTATTCAGTACCCTTGCCTTGTTTTTTGCCCCCTACTCCTCCGCGCTTTGGATGGCCGCTGGAGCACTTTGGATTTTAGATGCCTCCATCAACGTGTCTATGGAGCCTTTTCGAGCCTTGGTCGCGGACAAACTACCGGAATCCCAGCGTTCCTATGGCTTTGTGGTGCAAACCTTGATTATTGGAATCGGTACTTGGATTGCTTCCAACCTTCCCTGGTTGATGACTGAACTCGGAGCGGCCAATACTGCTCCTGAAGGAGTGATCCCGGATTCGGTAAAGTATGCCTTTGGAATTGGAGCCTTTGTCTTATTTACTTCAATCTTGCACACCATCCTCACCACAGATGAGTATCCTCCAGATGACTTGGAGGCTTTCGAAAAAGAAAAACGCCAGAATAAAGGCTTTTTTGGAGGATTTAAGGAAATTCTACAATTGATTGTGAACATGCCCACGGTCATGAAGCAATTGGGCTTGGTGCAATTTTTCTCCTGGTTTGCCTTCTTTACCATGTGGAGTTTTGCGACACCTGCCATCACGGAACATGTTTTTGGAGCCACAGATACCAGTTCGGAAGCCTACAACAATGCCGCTGATAGCGTAGGCAACTACCTCGGTACCTACGGTTTGGTCTCCATGTTTTTTGCCCTGATCCTATCCCTGATTGCTTCCAAAATCAAAATCAATCGAAAACTCCTCCACCTCTTCAGTTTACTCGCGGGTGGACTAGGATTTATTATGATTTACTACGTGAGCGAACCGTGGATGCTGCATAGTTGCTTTGCCTTGGTTGGTATTGCTTGGGCAAGTATTCTTTCCATGCCCTATGCCATGCTTTCCGGATCTGTGGAACCTCAAAAAATGGGTACTTACATGGGGATTTTCAACATGTTCATTGTCATCCCACAGATTGTCGCTGCCTTGGGCGGGGTAAATTTCTTGTACAAACTCCTCTTTGGGGAGGAAGTGATTTATACGATGACGCTTGCAGGAACCCTATTGATTCTTGCAGGGCTAGCGAATTTGTTGATTACGGACAAAAGAGCAACTCACGATTAATATCCCGATGTAAAATCAAAAATCCGGTAAGAGAATTCTCCTACCGGATTTTTTTATATCCTAACTCAAAAGCCTAAATCAAGGGAGTCAGAATCTACATTCAATCCCCGAGTTTAGACCAATCCCATTCCTTGTTGATGTGGGAAATGGCATGATGCGCCGTGAGGTCGTATTGACAGGGCACGATGGACACGTAATTGTTGGCGATCGCCCACTCGTCGTTGTCCTCACCCTTGTCGAAATTGACAAAATTACCTGCCAACCAGAAGTATTTCCTACCCGTCGGATCAAAGCGCTCTACAAATTCCTCCTGCCACTTGGCATCCGCTTGTCTACAGATTTTTATTCCTTGAATTTCCTCATTTCGCTTGGGAGGAAAATTCACATTCAACGCAATTCCCTTGGGAATTCCATTTTCCAATACTTGACGGGCAATTTTCTCCACCCATTCCTCTACATGGGAAAACTCCGCCTTGGAGGAAAAATCACAGAGGCTAAAGCCAATCGAAGGTAAGCCTTCCAAGGCGCCTTCAATTGCAGCAGACATGGTCCCAGAATACAAGACCGAAATAGAGGTATTCGATCCGTGATTGATTCCACTGACCACTAAGTCTGGTTTCCGGTCTTTGAGCACATGGTGCTTGGCTAGTTTGACGCAATCCGCTGGGGTACCACTGGATTTGTATGCCAGAACATCCCCAAAAATATCTTCTTCATACAATCTTAGCGTTTGCCCGATGGTAATCGCATGACCCATGCCCGACTGGGGGCTATCTGGCGCCACGACCACTACGTCACCCAATTTTTTCATGACCGACACCAATACGCGAATTCCTTTGGAGGTAATGCCATCGTCATTCGAGACGAGAATCAAGGGTCTTGTCATGCTTAGTTATTTTTTAATTCGTTGTAATAGGCAGTGATCCGCAGCAGATCCCCACGCTGATCGTGTTCGAGGCGGTTCTTTCGCATGTACAGTTGCATTTCCTCATCGTAACCCGAAAGCAGGTCAAACAATTCTTTTTTCTTGCCACTGTAACGTTCCAAACGGCCACCCTTCAAAAAGTAATAGGTAAAAGCCAAACGAAAACCCGACACCGTCTGGGGACCCCAAAAAGGATTCATCCCCATGCCAGCCCAGTTGTTCATGCCCCTACTGTCCGTAGCAATAAACTCCCGACAAAGTAGGGCAATGTGATCTCCCTGAGTCAAAACCTCAAAAAAGACGGGCGTTTCGTAATCTCCATTCAAGGCATAGGGAAGGCTATAAAATTTCCGAAAGCCATTGTAGGTCTCGTCATAAATATCAAAACTCGTTACATTGGAGGCGGTAAAGGTAATGACCGTCTCAGCCTGCAATTGCACCAGGTTGGTTTCCAAATCGTATTTCACCAAACCAGTCGTCGTACTCCCATCAGCCAAAACCAAGGTGCCTTTGTGCCAAATCTGGGAAGGGAATTGATTTTTGGTTTGCGCCCAACTTAGGGTGCCCAAACACAGAAAAATCAAGAATAGGTAAAGTTTCAAGTTTCGCATCAGGTATACAAACGGAGTTGCTGGCTTCAAGTTTCTAAAAACTTTGCTGCAGCGGTGACCCCTATTTCTTATTTTAGAATCGTATGTCCCATTTTATCCCGCTTGGTTTGCAGGTATTTTTCATTGTGTGGGTTGGGTTGTATCTCGATCGAAACCTGATCTACAATCTCAAGCCCATAACCGAGCAATCCTACGCGCTTCTGAGGATTGTTGGAGATCAATCGAATCTTAGACACCCCCAGATCCCTGAGGATCTGTGCACCTACCCCATAATCTCGTCCATCCATGGGTAGTCCCAGTGCCAAATTAGCCTGAACCGTATCCATCCCCTCTTCTTGAAGTTTGTAGGCCTTTAATTTGTTGATCAAGCCAATGCCTCTACCTTCCTGATTCATGTACAGGACCACTCCTTTCCCCTCCTGCTCCACCAATTCCATGGCTGCATGCAACTGAGGCCCACAGTCACATCTGCAGGAACCAAATATATCTCCTGTAGCACAAGAAGAATGGACGCGTACCAAGATGGGTTCGTCCTTCTCCCAGGTTCCTTTTATCAAGGCCAAATGAATTTCTTGGGTATTGGTTTGTCGGTAAGCAAGCAAATCAAAATTTCCCCAGGCAGTAGGCATGTCCACCCCAATTTCTCGGGTAATTAAGGATTCATTTTTAAGGCGGTAGGCGATCAAATCCTTGATGGAAACGAGTTTGAGTTGAAACCGCTCACGCACCTTCACCAAATCATCCAAACGAGCCATGGTCCCATCTTCATTCATGATTTCGACCAGCACGCCCGCAGGCTGTAGCCCTGCCAATCGTGAAAAATCAATGGCTGCTTCGGTATGACCCGCTCTTCTGAGAACTCCTCCACGCTTGGCTTTCAGTGGGAAAATATGTCCTGGCTTGCCCAATTCATTGGGATGAATACTGTCGTCTACCAGTGCTTGGATGGTCTTGGCTCGATCTGATGTAGAAATTCCCGTCGTGCAACCATGTCCAATCAAATCTACGGATACGGTAAAAGGTGTCTCAAATACAGCCGTATTGCTTCCCACCATCAAATCTAGCCCCAACTTTTCACAACGATCTTCGATTAAAGGAGCACAGATCAATCCACGTCCGTGAGTGGCCATAAAGTTGATGATCTCAGGAGTGACCTTTTCGGCTGCGCATACAAAATCGCCTTCGTTTTCACGGTCCTCATCGTCCACGACAATGATCACTTCGCCGTTTTTGATCGCCTCGATGGCATCTTCAATGGGATCAAGCGTATAATTTTCCACGAGTTGGGGTGTTAAGCAGATGATTTAGGATACAAATGTAGCCTCTTTAAAAACAAAACCGGAAGCAGCCAAAGAAAGTTTGGAATTAACCAATGACTATGCCTAATTCCTTGTCGATTTTAAGTTTAAAATTCTTAAGTTCTAGGTACAATTCCAGCAATTCACGCATTTTCCCCTCTTCCAATTGCTGTTGTTCCGCCTCCTTTATATTGGCCATTGCCTCTTCCATCAATTTCTGGAGAAGGCGACGCTTTAATCTCAAAATGGACTTGAATGCAGTATTTGCCAAATCATCGGATTCCAGTTGAATGAAAATTTGGAATTTATCCTTCCAATGCGCCGATACCTCGTGACGCTGCGTGATCAAGGCAATGGCTTCTTGCCGAATCTCCGCATCTCCATGATTGAGAAATAGCGCATCAGTAGGTACATTTCCCAAATCTACGCTTTCTCGATACAGCTGGATCATTTTTTGGTAGATAGGCGTTTGAAAACTCACCTCCGCTATTTCTGTTAGGATGTACTGACAAAAATGAAGTTCCTGTTCATCCAATTTTTGGCCTCCGTAGTTGATCAATAGCCGCATGGTCTCTCGTTCTTGCGCCAAAAGATGGTCCGCCACTCCTTGCTCCACGGGAAGTGTCAGCAGGTCTTCAATACTTTCTTCAACGGCTTTTTCCTCTTTGGCTCGCTCAAACTGATCCTTTTGCGTTTTGATCAGGATTTTATTGAGTTCGGCATGCAGAATTTCCTCTTCAATACCCAAAAGCCCTGAAGCCTCCTTGGCATAGACAGAGCGAATGATCGGATCAGGGATTTTTCCGATACTTTGCACCACCTCACGGATGATTCCCGCTTTACGGATGGGGTCTTTCTCGATTTCTTCTTGGTACAACCCAATCTTGAAGCCAATGAAATCCCGACTATTTGCTTTCAGGTAATCCTGAAAGGCTTGAGACCCTACTTTTCTGGAATAACTATCTGGGTCTTCCCCATCGGGAAAAACAACCGCTTTAACATTTAGCCCACCTTCCAGCAACAAATCTATTCCGCGAAGGGAGGCTTTGATACCGGCGGAGTCTCCATCGTAGAGAACGGTCACTTGGTTGGTAAACCTTCGGATCATCTTGATCTGCCCATCCGTCAAGGAAGTGCCCGATGAAGCCACAACGTTTTCAATGCCCGAAAGGTGCAAAGAAACCACATCGGTGTACCCTTCTACCAGGTAACAATTGTCTTGGTCTCGAATCGCTTTTTTGGCTTGAAACATCCCATAAAGCACATCGCTTTTGTGGTAGATGGGGGTTTCAGGAGAGTTGATGTACTTGGGCTGGTTTTTGTCCTTGGTCAGGATGCGTGCACCAAAACCTATCGCCTTGCCGCTGACATTGTGAATGGTGAAGGTCACCCGATTGCGAAATCGATCATACAACCGTTCCGGCTCCCCTTCTTTTTGCAAAATCAAACCTGCTTTTAAGAGAATTTCTTCTTGGTAGCCCGCTGATTTGGCTGCTTTCAAGAAATGGTCCCAACCATCCAAGGCATAGCCTAGGTCAAACTTTTGGATAATTTGAGGGGTAAATCCTCGCTCTTTAAAGTAACTTAGTCCGATGGACTTGCCTTCTTCGGTGTCCAAGTTTTTGACAAAAAAGTCTTTGGCAAAGTTGACAGCGATAAATAAACTCTCCCGCTCACTTTGCTCTAAATTTTGTTCAGGACTGAGGTTCGCCTCCTCCTCTACTTCTATTCCATACTTTCCTGCGAGCTGCCGAATGGCTTCTTGAAATCCAATGCTTTCGATTTCCATCACAAATTGGATGGGGTCTCCCGCTTTTCCGCAGCCAAAGCACTTGTAAATCTGCTTGGCAGGAGAAAGAGAAAATGAAGGTGTTTTTTCTCCATGAAAAGGACAGCAGGCCCATAGGTTTTGTCCCTTCTTTTTCAAGGGCACATAGTCCCCGATCACCTCGACGATGTCAACGCGCTCTTTTACTTTATCGGTGGTCAGTTTACTGATGGACATGGGCTGGATGAAGTCAACAAAGGTAAGGACTCCTGCGGGAAATTGTTGCCAAGAATTAGAGAAGAAAATTGAAAGGCAATGGGTCTTAAAATACGAGTCTAGGTTTTTCTAAGACGCATTCTTGACCTAACTTGCAAAAAATTTACAAAAGCCATGCAATTGACTCCAGAATTGTTAAAAAAATCCCTTTCCAAAGTCCAAGATCCGGACATTAAGCGGGATTTGGTTTCCTTAGGAATGATTCAAGGGATTGAAATAGATGGTAAAAAAGTGCGATTTACCGTAGTCCTCACTACGCCTGCTTGCCCTTTGAAGGAAGTGATCAAAAACAACTGTCTGGAGGTGCTGGAAGCAGATTTTGGCAAGGACTTCAGTTGGGATATTTTCATGAGTGCCCAGGTGACCACAGTTCGAGATGCTGCCCCCATTTTGCCTCAGGTAAAAAACATTGTAGCCATCGCTTCTGGAAAGGGTGGCGTAGGTAAATCTACCACTTCAGTCAACCTCGCTGTAGCCCTAGCCGAATTGGGTGCCAAGGTAGGTTTGATTGATGCGGATATTTCAGGACCTTCCATCCCTACCATGTTTAATGTGGAAGGAGAGCAACCGGCTGTTAAAAAGGAAGGAGATAAGAACATTATTGTTCCCATTACCCAATATGGAGTAAAGATGATGTCCATTGGATTTTTGACTCCTACGGACAGTGCCGTAGTCTGGAGAGGGCCCATGGCAAGTTCGGCCTTGCGCCAATTCATTGCAGATGTGGAATGGGGAGAATTGGATTATTTGTTGATTGACTTACCTCCAGGAACCTCGGATATCCACTTGACGCTAGTGCAGACCGTACCTGTAACGGGTGCTGTAATCGTCACCACTCCACAAAAAGTTGCGCTTGCAGATGCAACTAAGGGATTGAGCATGTTTAGACAAGCTCAAATTAATGTCCCCATCTTAGGTGTTGTAGAAAATATGGCTTATTTTTCACCTGCAGAATTGCCTGACAATAAGTATTATTTGTTTGGTAAGGATGGAGGAAAGAAGTTGGCTGAAAAATATGAGGTTCCTTTCCTTGGAGAGATTCCAATCGTTCAAAGCATCCGCGAAAGTGGTGACTCTGGTTATCCGGCCGTATTGAAAGCCGGGCCCACCCAGAATGCTTACCTAAAACTTGCCGAAGAGGTAGCCCGTCAAATAGCGATACGGAACTCCTCTTTGGACAAAACAGAATTAGTAGAAATTAAACTTTAAGCAGCGCTCATGGAAGCAGTATTGAGAGAGAAAATTGAATTTGCTTTGGATACCATTCGTCCCTATTTAGAGGCAGATGGAGGAAATGTACGCGTCGTTGAACTTACTGAAGATTTTGTGTTGAAAATCGAAATGCTCGGAAACTGTGGCTCTTGCCCCATGTCTTCCATGACCCTAAAAGCTGGAGTGGAAGAAGCAATCTTGAGAGCAATTCCTGAAATCAAACGGGTAGAAGCAGTAAACCTAACCGTGGCTTGATCCCATACCCAATGAAAAACCAAAAGCAAACCAATTGGCTCCCAAAGTTCCTGACAGGACTATTGTTTATTTTTTCCCTAACCGCTTTTGGTCAAGGAATTACCCTTCAGGAATTCCAAGGTGCGGGCCAGAGCCACCAAGGTGCTGGCCACAACGAAAAATGCGGACATACATTTCTTGAAATCCAACAAGAAAAAGAACTAGGCGTTTTTGGATCCAAGCCCTTTTTTGAAGATTGGATTACCAAAAAGATCGTTGAAAAAAATAGCAAGCCGCAGATCATGAAGGTTCAGGCTGAACCACGCGTGATTCCAGTAGTAGTCCATGTCCTTCACAATGGAACAGCCGTAGGCGTTGAAGCTAACATTTCGGATGCGCAGATTCTCTCGCAAATTCGGGTATTAAATGAGGATTTTCGAAGAAAAAATGCAGATGCCATCCGCACCCCCGCGGAATTTCTACCCGTGGCAGCAGACGCAAACATCGAATTTGTGCTTGCCAAACAGGACCCAAATGGTTTACCTACCAATGGAATTGTCCGAAAACAAGGCCCCAAAACTATTTATGGGCCAGAAGACGCAACCCTAATCGGTCAGACCTCCCAATGGAATCCAGAAGAATACCTCAATATGTGGGTCGTTCCTTTGGTTTCTCCTTTCTTAGGTTATGCTACTTTTCCCACCTCCAACCTACCCGGACTTAATTTTACCCCATCTGCAGCAATTCGTGATGGGGTTACCGTGGATTACCTCTTTTTTGGAACTGGACCCGGCACAGCTGCCAATACCAATGGAAGAACTACTACCCATGAAGTGGGCCATTACCTTGGCTTGCGGCACATTTGGGGTGATGGAGGCTGCGAAGTGGATGATTTCGTTCTCGACACACCAAATCAAGACAATCCCAACAATTCAATATGCAACGACAACCCAATTCGGATTTCGTGTGGGAACAACAACATGATCCAGAATTACATGGATTATACCCCAGATCCCTGCATGAACTTGTTTACCAAGGGCCAAGTGGATCGATTCGATGTAGTATTGGCTAATAGCCCACGTAGAGCATCGCTAGTAAACAACCGTGCAACCAAAGATCCGATTCTTTCGACGAGAGACGTTTCGTTGTTGCGAGTAGTAACACCTTCAGACGCGTTGTGTCAACCTAGCATCTCTCCTCAGTTAGAAATTCAAAATAGAGGTGCTGAATTAGTTTCTTCGGTACGTGTTGAATTTAGATGGAACGGAAACTTGGTTGAAAATAAACTGTTTTCAACCAATCTTAAATCTTCAGAGAAAACAACAGTAAGCTTTGCAAGCTTCGATACAAAGGGACAAGAAAGTGAATTTACTTTCACCGTAGTTCAGGTAAATGAACAAGCCGATTTGGTTACATCGAACAATACCTTAACTACTAAACCTATTCAACAAGGGCAACTCACGCTTCCTTATTCCGTTTCATTGACAACCCTCCCTGCAACTTGGATCGTTGGCAATCCAGATCAGTCTTTGACTTGGGAAAAAACCAATCTTACCCTCGATGGAAGTGCCCAACCGGCCTTATTTATTCGTCATTACGAATACGAGGCGCAGGGCCAACTAGACTACTTTGTTTCTCCTCAAATTGATTTGAGCAAATACCCGAATGCCCAATTGGTATTTGAAGTGGCGCATGCACCTTACAATCAAGCCGGATTTCAAGATGAGTTGCTAGTGGCAATCGCTCCGGAATGTAGTCAAGATTTTGACATCATTACTCCTCCCTACAAAAAGAGTGGAACTCGACTCCAAACCTCCGACGCAACTGTGGAAGAGTTTATCCCTACGAGCAACTCCCAATTCAGAACCGAACTGGTCAACTTGAGTAAATTCAAAGACTTAGGAAAAGTAAGAGTGGCCTTGGTGACCAAGAATGCATTCGGAAACAACATTTTCCTTCGCAATATTCGAGTGGTCCCTACTGAAGAATTCAAGTACGACATGGTCATCGAAGATGTCATTGCGCCAACACCAATCAGTGCTGGGACTCATACCCAAGAAATTGTACGTTTGAAGAATACTGGAAACTTACCGATATCCAAATTCCTATTCTCTAGAAATACCAATAATTCTGGCAATCGAGTATTCGTAGGATCAGGTACTGCAATACCTCCAGGACAATCCATCAATGTCACCTTGGCCAAATCCACTACTGCTGGAAAGAACAACTTGAGGTTTGGCGTATCTGAACCGAATTTTGATCAAAACATTCCAGCATTACCTCAAATCAACTGGTACAATCTTGAAAATACGGCTAGACTTGAAGTGCCTTGGAGACAAAACTTCAACAGCAGTACCGACTTAGCTCCATGGCTTACCATTAATCCAGAAAGTGATCAAGCTGCTTGGCTAGTGACCTCAGTTACGGGAGCAACTGGACCAAACAATGTAGCTCGAATTGAAGGGGCGACCAATGGAAACTCGTATTGGATGGCTACACCTTCTTTCGATTTGTCTGTAAGCCGTCAAGCCAGCGTTTTCTTTGATGTCGCAGCAGGATCTGTGAATCCAGGAACTACACTTTATGTACTGGCCAGTACAAACCAAGGAGAAACTTACAAAGTCATCTGGTCAGAAGCAGGTTCCGCGCTTTCTACAGTAAGTACAGGGAATGCAAATCCAAGCAATCCAGGAGACTACGAACGGAAATATGTCAACCTGACTGAATATGCGGGTGAAGGCAAAAAGGAAATTCGTTTGGCATTTGCACTCGATGTATTTGGAACTCAGAATGCTCCTGTTTATTTAGACAACATGGAACTTTTCCTCAGTGCAAATCCAGATCCTGTTATCCCTGCGGAAAGAAATACAATCATCTATCCAAACCCTGCTTCAGAGTTTGTCAATGTGGCTTTCAATCTTCCGAGGCGAGAAAATGTAACCATTCAGATCATCTCTTCTACAGGAGCAGTCGTTCGCGAATTGTCCTTTCCAAATACGTTAAACCAAACTTATACGTTTAGTAGAGACATGTTCTCTGCAGGATTGTATGTTTTCAAAATAAACAGTTCAAGTTTACAGGAAATCAAACGGGTGCTAATCCAGTAATGAGAATTAAGCCGAAACTCAACCTTTCGGCTTAATTTTTTTTAATTACGCCAGTTTTTTGAATTTTGTATTGGAATTAAAGAAGTCTATCCTTTGCTAGACGCTATATTTACACGATGGAATCACTCCTCCCACAACTGAAAAAAGTAGGACTTCACTTACTCTTGATTGCAGGAATCTCAGTTACCCTTGGCTTTATTTTTTTAAAAGTTTATCTCCCCTTCTACACCAATCATGGGGATACTGTATCCGTTCCGGATCTTTCAGGAATGTCTTACGAGGAAGCAGCCAATCTTTTGGAAAGTTCATCTCTATAGTTTGAGATTTCCCCAGACTCAGGGTTCAGTGCGGAAAAGGATCCATTGGCGATATTAAAGCAACTCCCAGAAGCCAATGCGCTGGTAAAAAAAGACCGCAAGATTTACTTGACACTCAATGCCCGGAATGCTCCAATTTTGAAAATGCCAAGTCTAATCAATATGCCACTGAAAAATGTGCAAGAGATTCTGGCAAACATTGGACTACTCCGAGGAGATATCGTGTATGTACCAGATATTGGTATCAACGTAGTCCTGGAACAGCGCTACAAGGGAGCTCCTATCCGGGAGGGAGCATCCATCCCGAAAGGGTCTAAAATCGATCTAGTGGTAGGCGATGGCATGGGAAACCAATTGCTTAGTGCTCCTAATTTTGTGGGCTTGGAAGAAGAAGAAGCTGAATTTTTGGTCTTAGGTTCCGGATTGCGCGTGGGTAGAAAAACCTACCATCGAACAGACTCCGTAGGACCAGGAAAAGTTTACTTGCAGAGTCCTTCCGTAGGTTCTGAGGTGAAAACCGGTGATTTGGTCGACCTTTGGATTTCCAAAAACTGATACCTTGAGACCATTCTGGACACTTCAATTCCTGCTGCTCCTCACTTTTTGGAGTCTAAGTGGACCAAGTAGTGCCCAATTTGTCACCTTCGGGCCTGCGCATCGGCTAACTAGCATGGGCAATCCCAGTTCTAGCCCAGAAGCACGTCAGGCTGCTTCCGCTCCTATTCCCTTTTGGGATGACTTTTCAAAAGGCATTCAAGCCAGTAGATGGATTGCCAAAGGTGCCTCTTACACTGAAAGTATTGGGAACAAGGCCCCTTCCCTAGGCATGGCATTGTTCAATGGTGTAGATGAGAAAGGTAACTCCTATTCCTTGCAGGATAAAGACCAGGGGGAAAGTGATTACTTGACGAGCATCCCTTTAGATCTAAGTGGAATCGATGTCGCTCAACAAACGAGCCTTTTCCTAAGTTTTTACTGGCAAGCAGGAGGCAAAGCAGAAGTTCCCGACAGCAACGACCGCCTCACGCTTCAAATCTTGACTCCCGCTGGCACCTGGCTGACGGTTTGGGAAAAACGAGGTGGAGAAACCTTGGATCGAACCCGGTTTGCCCAAGAAATCATCGCCATCCGTCCGGAATGGCAGCATGCCAACTTTCAGTTTAGGTTTTTCTCCAACGGCCGACAAAGCGGACCCTTTGATTCCTGGTTGGTGGACTATGTCTATTTGAATACCCGACGCACTGCCACCGACCTTTCCTACCCAGATCGAACGCTTACCGTTCCAACCACAGTTCGGCTAGGTGACTATGGGGCCTACCCTTGGGAGCTCTTGCAAAAGCACCAAAAAGGGAACTGGTCCACGGCAAAAAGCGAATTTCAAAATCTTGAAAATCGCTTTAAGGCCATGGAGTACTCTGTCACCTTGCGGGATAGCAGCGGAACCAATTTGCTCCCAATCAACAGCACGACCCCCTTTAATCCCGTGCCCAATGCCTTGGAAAGAAGAGCGATTGTAAGTCGAACATTTACGGAAATCCCTCTCCCAAGCAAACCTGGAGATGTCTTTTTTGAAACCTCCCTCATCACTGGAGATGGGCTATTGACCTCCATCAACGGGACAGATACCACGCGCTATACGCAAGTAGATTTCCGCGCCAATGATCAAGTACGTACCAAATTTCCACTCAAGGACTTCTTTGCCTACGACCAAGGAGCGGCAGACTATACCGCTGGCATCAACCAGCGATCGGGGCAATTGGCCGTCGCCTACAAAACCCCAGAACCTGTATTTCTAACAGGGATTTCCATCGATTTCAATAATGCCCGACAAGCCAATCAAGTGCTGGATCTGGTCATCTGGTCTGCATTGGATAAAAAGCCCCTATACACTGAAGAGGTAGTCATTCCCACCAAAGAATCAGGGCAAAACATTCATTTTTTCTCCTTGAAAGAATCAGTTCCCGTTTCAGGAACCTTCTATGTGGGCTTCACGCAGTTTACCAATGATTTCTTGCAAGTAGGCCTAGACAAAACCCAAAACTTCGGAGATCGCATTTACTTCAATGTAGGAGGGGGTTGGGTACAAAATAAGGACGTGACTGGAGCACTTTTAATCCGCCCACATGTAAGTCTTTCCGGTAAAGCGGGAGGAAATTTAATCCCTGAAAACACCCTCAGAGTCTATCCAAATCCAGCCATTGAAGAAGTAAGGGTCGAAGGAAAATTCACTTACCTCCAGGTACTCGACTCCTATGGCCGTGAGATTACCCTTCCTCGCATGGCTGGGAATACAGGAGAACTACTTAATTTTAAAGATCAACAACCCGGTCTCTACTTGATCAAGGTGGTACATGACTTGGGTATCAGCTCATTTCGAATTTTAGTAAAAAAATAATATGGAAGATATTACCGTAAGCGAATTGAAAGAAAGGTTAGATCGAGGCGAAAAATTTCACTTTATCGACGTGCGCGAGGAATGGGAGTATGAGGAAGACAACCTAGGGGCCGATAACATTCCCTTGGGAGAACTCGCTCATCAATTGAGCCAACTTGAAAAATTCAAGGAGGAGGAAATCGTCATCCATTGCCGCTCGGGTGCCCGCAGCGGAAATGCAAAGAAATTTATGGAAACCAATGGCTTTACCCAAGTACGCAATGTCCTGGGCGGCATTTTGGCCTTCAGAGCCTTGAAAGATTAGTAACTAGGAAATTGTACTGGGTACTAAGTACAAAGTAGAACTACGAAATACCTGCCTGCGGCTGGCAGGCGAGATACGACATACTAATTAATGTCAAACGCTGATTAATGAAGTAGGAATTCGAAGACTGTACCAAATACAAAGTACCGAGTAGGGATTCGTTTTCTGACCCCAAATGGCACTTCTGAAGTATCTTTGTGCTTTTTACTTGCCTGCCTACCGCAGGCAGGGTACTTTGTACCTTGAACTATGAACTTAACTCATTTGGAAGGGCTGCGGCGAAAAGCAGAGAATAAAGATGAGTAAGGCAATCCAGCCTAATACCTTTCTTTTGGAGTCTACTGCCTGTACTCCTACTACTTCAGGATGCACCAATCCCATCACTCGCCCCAACAAGAAAGCAAAAAATAGCCATCCTTGGTACCCTTCCAAATTGGGGTAAAAATAGGAAAGCAGGTATTGCGCTGCCGCCAAACTAAGTGCTAGTGTGAGGCGATTGAGTGGTGTTAATCCTGATTTGCTCAAACAGAAGTAGAGAAAGCCCAAGTAAAGTGGAATACGAATTACTAATTCTTCCACCGGAAGGGAGGGACGAATCACCCCTAGCCCTGCAAAGGCAAGAAACAGAGTAAATACCACCAAAGAAATCTGTGCATGTCGCCTAGGAAATAGCCCAAAGAGCACATGTCCTCCATCCAATTGCCCAATGGGAAGTAAATTGAGCGCGGTGAAGAACAGCGCCAAATATCCCGCAAATAGATAGGGATAGTGAATTAGTTCAGCTAACTGGGGCATGCGCCCAGGATCAGCCAAAAGCTCGCCCATTCCCCAGAATAGCAGGTTATTTCCCAACTCAAATTCCAATACATCTTCCCCATACCCTTGAAAGTTGGAATCGGCAAATTCAGGATGTATCTCATAGATGTAATCCGCAGGAGGCAAGGTCAGCATGCCGTAGGTCAGGACGCCAAAGGCAAGCACAAAGCCAGCAAGTGGGCCAGCAATGCCAATGTCAAAGTATTTTTTCCGGCTGTTAACACGTCCTTTCATGCGAATAATCGCGCCGAAGGTACCCAAGGAAGGACTTCCCAAGAAGCCTAACCAGGCAGGAATAAAATAGGGCAAGGTACAGCGCACCTTGTGGTAGATTGACGTAAAGAGGTGACCCAATTCATGCACCAATAAAATGCCGATGAAAGGAATGGAGAAGTGCAGGGATTTTAGAAAATAGGGCCAAGTCAGCGCCGCTTCTCCCGAGGCTAGGATGGACTTTCCGTATATCCACTCCCCTCCTGCTAGTGTGGTGGTGAATAGCGTCAATAAAAATAAAAGGCCGTGAATAAGGTATTCCTTCGGTTTATACATCTCCAAAAAAATCAAAAATCGTGTTGGGGCCTGTCACCTGAACGGCTTGAATCCCTACCGTTGCTGCTCCTTCCACATTGGCGAGCAAGTCATCGAAGAAAAGTACTCGGGAAGGCGAAGTATTTAGATCTAGAAGCAACTGTTGGTAAATGGCAGCACTCGGCTTGGCAAGGCCCATCTCCTGACTGTAAAACACCCGGTCAAATAGCGGGTAAAAGTTGGGCATCCCGTGTTCAGCTTGCAAGAGCGCATGCACTGCATCCACATGGATTTCGTTGGTATTGCTTAGTATGCCAACCTGATAGGTCGATTTGAGGCGGCGAACCAAGTCTAGCCGGCAGGCAGGAAGCTCCCCGAGGAGGCTATTCCAGAGGTAATCTACTTCAGCATCCGACCAAGATTGCTCAAAGTAGTCTCGGAAGGCATTGCGAAAACTTGAGGAATCGATTTCTCCTCGTTCGTAGGCTTTATGAAATTCTGCAGCATAGCAAGTATCCACCCGATGATGAAGCGCTGTGGGCAGCGCCTCTTTCATCAAGTTCATCGCTCTGCTGTAGTCGATATCGATCAGCACATTGCCCAAATCAAAGATGACAAAGTCTACGTCAGGCCAGTTTTTCATGAAGGGCTACAGTTGATTAATTCAACTCAAATATGTAACATTGCAGTCCCAAAACCAAGGTCAGGGCGGTATTCTCCCCAGATTTTGACTTTAGGAAACCCCATAATTTGGGCCTATAGCTCATTCGGTTAGAGCAACTGACTCATAATCAGTAGGTGCTTGGTTCGATTCCAAGTGGGCCCACAACAAAATCAGGCACTCACGCGTTTTTTTCGGAGTGCCTTTTTCATTTGCAAAACTTTTTCACAAAATTGGAGAGAGGCTAGGCAGCTAACTCCAAAATTAGTTTTTGCTCAACTTTTTAATTTTTTACTATGTGCTGCTGCTATATTTTGTACAGTCCATCTTCAAACAAATTTTATACTGGAATAACTCAGGAATCTGTTGAAAAAAGATTGGTTAAACACAATACAAAAGCCTATGGAAACCATCGGTTTACAGGCAAGGTATCAGATTGGGAATTATTTCTTTGCATAAAGGCTGAATCCATTTCTCATGCTAGAAAAATGGAACTATTTATAAAAAGAATGAAAAGCAAAGTATTTATAAGAAAACTCAAAGTTGTACCCGAAACCCTGCATTTTCTGATCAACAAGACTAAGATCTGAGCAACTGACTCCCCCGATCCTTCGGGGCAGTAGGTGCTTGGTTCGATTCCAAGTGGGCCCACAAGAGAATCAGGCACTTAGAAGTTTCAGCTCGAAGTGCCTTTTTTGTTTGTACGTAATTCCCCATCTGGAAGTAAGTGTGGAAGAAAAAAAAATCATCCTTTGCAAGCTGACAAACGTGGTTACAAAAGAATTTTTTGAATTATTTTTAATTGCTCAAAAATTCAAAAACACGCGGTTCGATAGACAATATTTAACTAAGTTAACGAAATAAAGCCACGCCTAGCTAATGAAACACCCCATATTTTCAATGCTTTACCTTGCCCTAATAGGACTTTTTTTTTGCTGCACCTCGGATATAGAACCAAGCATCCCAAAAGTTCAATTTCCCCCGCCATTTAATGGTACTATTTTTTTAGATCCAGATATACTTACCCCTACTGATCCTTCTACGTTCACCGGTCTTACCTATGCAGGTCAAGCCAAACGAAAAATGTTTGACAGAAGAGTCAATGATTGGATTACGACAACTCCTTTTCTTTTCAAAGCCAACTACAAGGACGGCCTTAGCATTGAACTCCAAGTTAATCCTGAATTCAAAACTGTAGCTGAAGCAGAAATCCAAGCCTTAAAATATGCAGAGGTAATCGGTCAACTTCCATCAGTGTTGCGTAAAGATGTCAAGACCTCCTGGATTCACTTAGGAACTCAACCTTTTGGAGGAGGCAACAATAACCTGCTTATTCATATTGGTCAATCTGCGGTATACGAAAAAGAGGGCATTCTGGAAGAAACATTGATCCATGAAGCAGCGCATACTTCTCTCGATGCGGCTCATGCGTCTTCAAAAGGATGGATTAACGCCCAAAACACAGATCCTAGTTTCATCTCCACCTATGCTTTTGATAATCCAAGAAGGGAAGATATCGCGGAAACCTTCCTCTTGTATGTGGCACTTCGCTATCGCTCCGATCGAATTAGTGCATCCCTAAGGGATAAAATTTTAGAGACAGTTCCAACTCGAATAAAGTACTTCGATTCCCAAAACTTTAACATGCACCCGATAAAGTAGGTAAACCCAATTTACACTATAGTAGTAGTTTTGAAAAGACCAGCTAGACAAATTTAGGTTACAATAAATCTTAACTAGGGATGCCTACCTTTCCGCCGTAGCGGTCAGGAGCAAAGAATTAACTCCAAGGCGCGGCCTAACTTCCCTGGGGAGGAGCCAAGAATAAACTACTTTGCGGCTCTGCTTCTTTGCGAGAAAAAGAAAAAACCCAAATAGGAAACCTAGTAAATAATGTCCGCTACTGCTTCACCAAAGTCAACTTTCCGCTGACTTCAATCACCTCGGCGATTTTATTGAATACTAAAGTGGGTACCTCAATCTTGTAATCTTCCGTACGTACGGTAAAGGCAAAAGTCACTTTCATCTCAGCGGCGGTAGCCAGGATCGACCCTTTCACTGTAACAGGTTTGGTCACCCCATGGATCGTAAGGTTGCCGGCAGCAGTCACTGGGTAAGTACCCGGCTTGCTGAAATCTACTTCTTCAGTGATTTTACCGGCAAACTTTGCCGTAGGAAAGCGCTCGCTCTCCATGTAGTTTTCGTTGAAGTGCTCCTGCATCAGTTTGTTGGGAAACTGGAAATCAGTAATTTTCATTTGTATCGCCAAGTCACGAGTACCAGCGTTGAGAATTGCACCAGCCTTTTTGTTGAGCGCCTCGATATCCAGCGCAGGGGTCTTGGAAAAAAAGGATACCTCCCCCACGGATGTTCGATACAAGGTTTGACCAAAAGACAAACCGCTTCCTAGCAGTAGGAAGAAGGAAAAGAAGAGGATCGATTTTTTCATTTGTGTGAGTTTCTAGCGGCTTTATCCAAACTGAAGGTTCGAGCAATGTTGAATCCATAGAAAATGTCTCCTTTTTCCCATGCACCCACATTCTGCCCGATAAATTGCTTTTCTACCATCCCACGGGCATTGGTGAGGTGGAATTGGAATACGTGTCCACCCGTTTCAATGTCTACTCCGAAAGAGAGAGCGTTGCGGTAGGGATAAGGAATTCCTCCATTGGCATCGTAATCGTCATCGTCGTCTTCATCCTCCAATTCACGTAAGGTATAGTAGTACTCCGCTGAGAGCGTGATCCGCTGGCTGAGTTTGTACCTCCCTCCTGCCCCAAGTGCAAAGAGTTGGTTGGGGATGCTGGGATCTTCTACCTTATTGACGTGGATGAGGGTAGGCATAAGTTGCAGGGAAAGCTTTTCGTTGAACTTGCGCGCCACAAGTAGTTGACTCCAATAGGAATAGCGCTCGATGTTGTTATTAAACTTCATGGGGGAACCCGACTCCATGATGTATCCCGTAGGCATGGTATTGATTCCCCAGCCCACCATAGCAGTGACGGTGATGGGTACCGCATTGGATTGGCGCAGGACCTTGTACTTGGTATACAGGTCGTAGGTCTTTTCTAGGGAACTCCTCCCCGCTCCTACGAGCCACCTGTCCGTCAGGCCATACTCTAGCCCTAGGCGAATTTTGGCTTCATCAAGCCCAAAGAAATTGGCGATAAATCCAGAGTTTACTGCCCCAAATCGGTGTGAAATCCAAAAGTTGAGGTGGTTTTTGGAGATGGTTTCGATGGTCTGCCCGTTGATGAGTCGGGAGGCTTTAAAGGTCGCTATCGTGTAGCTGGGCTCCTTGGCTTGCTCCGCATCGAGTAGACTCAACAGGTCATCCTGTGCAGCTACAGTCTTCCAAGGGCTGGTCCCAAGAAAAAGGAGGAGGAAAAGAAACCCTGCAGGAAGCAATCGCTGAGTAAAGAAAGACCTGATCATCATACAGTTACTTTTAGGGTAGTTCCTTCGAGTAGAGTCGCGTAAGTTTTCAATCCTCTAGAACCCGTAGAATTGAGTCCCTTTCCTGCGGTGTCAAATCGTGCACCATGAGCAGGACAGTAAAACTCACCCGCGTTAAATACTACTTGCCTCTTTCCTTCGTGGGAACACACTTGGGTTACGGCTGCAAAAGAAGTTGTACTTACTCGAGCGATGACGATTCCACTCACAATCACGTAATTGCCCACCGTATTCAGTTTGGTGTAAGCGGCGGAGTTCAGGTCCAGCAACAATTCATTGCCAGTACCACCCGTGGGGTTGGTAGGATCCATACTTTCATTGACGCAGCTGCTCAATCCAGCGGCAGCACAGTAGACAGCAAAAAGGGAAGCTCCTTTCAGCCCTAGGCTCTTCAGAAACTCCATACGGTTCATTTTTTCATGCATAGTGGAAGTGATTTAAGTATCATTCAAAATTAAATTGGCTTGTCTTTGTACCTCCTTAGTGGATTCTTAAGATTGAGTTAAAATCACCCAATCACCGCATTTGTTGTAGTATAGTGGATTCAATTGAAAAACAACAACCAAAACCACAAGAAGGTTAAACGAAAAGAATCAGAAAAGGGATGTTTTTTCTTTAGGGATGCAAAAAAGATGGTCTTTTAAAACCCTATCAGAATTTTATTCGCATTTTTTTTAAAACCCAGTTTTATTCTTTTTCGAGTTTTTTGAATAAATCCAGGCTGAGATTTGAGTTTATTATTAATCCATTATTGTTTTGAAAACCATTTTTTCCTTGGATCAGCCTGCCGTACTGCAGCGTTTGGTTGAGGTATCCTCCTTCCAATCTAAAATTTTTAGAAAAGCGGTAGCCTAGTAAAACGCCAATTCGGTTTTGGTCAAAGACATTGGCATTCACGTTTTTGCCAAAGCCAATAAAAACCTCATCGTAAACAGCCAAATAGGGGGTTTTGTCCTGGATCTCGTTTCCTTTCAAGGGTACTTGCATACGGATCAAGTACCGCACCCGATGAAGCAATGGAAACTCTGCTTCTTTTGTTGCCTGCGCATCCGAATACTTCCCTACAAAACGCTGTTCGAGCATAAATCGGTGTGAAAAGTCCACCTTTCCTACTTTTTGGGAAAGTTGTGCCATTTGGAAAATTCGGTGCTCGGTAAATTGCTTCCCATAGCCATTCAAGGAAAATTCCCCATAAGGAAAGGTTTCTATCCAACCATAGCCTACCCTCACTTGGACTGAGGGATGTAGCGCATAATTCAATCCAAGTCTCAACAAACTTTGCTGCCAATAGGTGATTAGTTCGTTTCTCCGAAATTGGTATTCGGTATGAAGACCAAGTTTATTGGTGAGTTTAAACGTTCCAAAATACGTGTACCATCCAATTTGATTGGAGGTGTTTAGCCGGTTGTTTTGTCCAAAAGAGGATTGTGGAAATCCAAAAAACAGAAGGAAGGTTAAAATGGATAATTTTTTTAAGGTCATTTTTATTTCCTAATTATTACCAATTAAAACAAGGGGAGAAATTGAAACCAATTCCATAGCTATCCTTAGATGGAAGGGTTGTAAATAGTATACCAACTCAAACACATACTTTTCGAGCGGCTAGCGCATGATTGGATACGGGTTTGTGGTTTTCCAGACCAATAATCTGTACCGTTCCCCCATTTTCTGTGTACTCATGTTCAAAATGATGCAGGTTTTCCATCACCGAGTGATCTACCAACTTGGTGTTTTTCAAATCTATAGTTACCTGAAAACCGGCGGGTATCTCTTCCAACTTTCGTTTGATTCCCAGGTAATTGGAGAAAATCGCAGCCTTATCAATTTCTATTAGGTACTGATTGTTGTTAAAGGATACTTGAGTAGGTGCTTTGAAAAATGAGGAAATGGGAGTGCCATTAATCAAATGTAGGATCATTTTCAAGACCACCCCTGCTGCTATCCCGACCAAAAGATCTTCTACCAACGTGAAGGTGATCGTAATCAAGAAAATCGCAAGCTGCTCTTTTCCAATACGGAAGGTATTTATAAATTCTTTAGGATGTGCCAATTTAATACCTACTGTGATCAACATGGCGGCAAGAGCCGCATTGGGGATCATTTCGATTACCGGTGTTGCTACCAATACAAATACCAGTAAAAATACCCCATGGAAGAAATTGGACCAGCGAGTTTTCGCTCCTTGGTTGACATTGGCCGAACTTCTAGCCACTTCTGAAATCATCGGAAGTCCTCCCAACAAGGCACTAGCCGTATTGCCAACCCCTACCGCAATCAAGTCTTGATTGGTATTTGACTTTCTACGGTAAGGATCTACAAGATCAATAGCCTTCACAGTCAAAAGCGATTCCAAAGACCCTACCAAGGCAAACATGATCACGTATTTGATGAAAACACCCGTTTGAAATACTCCTGAAAAATCTGCGTTCCAGGATAAACTATCTACCAAATTGCCAATATGGAGTAATGCATAAGGAGGTTCAGTGTGGGCAAAATCCATTGCCAATTCTGAAGGAATGGCCACAATTAGTACCATAAGTGGTGCAGGGATTTTACCGAGCGTAAAGTCTTTCAAGTAGGGCCATCCCAACATAATTCCAAGGCTATACACCCCGATCATGGTGGCCCTAGGATCAAAATTTGCGAGAAAGGTAGGAATGGAAGTAATCATCGTTACGGTACTCATTCCCTTGTATAATTCTGGGTTCACATCCAAAAACACTGGGATTTGCTTCACAATGATGATGATCCCAATGGCTGCAAGCATGCCATGTATGGCAGAAAGGGGAAATATATCGACCAACTTCCCAAACTTAAACAAGCCAAACAAAACCTGAACTAGGCCAGCGACTACCATGGCTCCTAAGGCAAGTTTCCAGCCCATCTCTCCTCCTCCAAAGGCTGCAACTGATCCAGCCACGACTACAATTAGCCCCGCAGCTGGACCTTTGATTGTCAAGCGTGAACCAGAAATTAGGCTCACTAGTATCCCGCCGATGATGGCAGTCACCAAGCCCATTACGGGTGGAAAATCCGAGGCTTTGGCTATCCCCAAACTGAGGGGCATGGCCAATAAGAAGACTACAAAACCTGCCGTAACATCGGCAATAAAATTTTCTTTTAAACCAGCCCAACCGTCTTTGGGGGCTTGTGTTTTTAGGGTTTCTTTCATATAATTTGAAGGACTTCCGTCCCCATTTATGGTCTTAAATTGAATTATTAGGCTATCTTTTTATTTGTCGAAACTTCCAGGCTGTAACCAGTGGTATCGGATACATTTCCAAAAAAGAGTCGTGCGTAGATTCGAATGGCAGCTACTCCTTCCATCACAAAGGCCAAGGCTGCTAGAAAGGCCAGAACAAATTGATCCTCATGAATGTGACTGAAAAGCAAATCTTCCCCAACGAAGGTGGGAGAAATTGGAAATCCAATGAGTCCCAACACGGACAATAGGAAAAGAAATGCAACTATAGGATGTTGCCTGACATAGCCTTGATAGCCATACAAGCCAAGATCGCCATGCCGCTGGGTCATCCAACCGATCAATCCCCAGCCCAGTGTTCCAAAGAAAACCACCCCACTGAGGTAAATTCCAATCTCAGTCCACGCGAAATTTTCATTTTCAGCAATGGCAAGTACCATCCAAAAATGGTTCATCCACAATAGGGTCCAAGCCAGTCGAATGGACCTACGCTCAGTAAATGATTTCAATACCATCAATAAGGCTAGAAAAGCAAACCCTGCTGGTAAAATTTGATGGAGCCAAGAAGGAAGTACATAACCTTCTACTAAAAGGTAGACTCCAAGAGCATAACTTGGAATGAAGTAAAGAAGCAATGTGCGGTAGCGCAGAAAATCAAGGTGATGTCCTAGTTTCTTCAAGGGTTGGAATATGACTCCCTGAATAATGCGATCCAAGTTCCACTCTTTCAGACTCCATACATAGACCGAAAGGTAAAGTCGATTTTTCCAGGTACTTCCATCCTTTTTTTCTTTGGGAACAAAGCCATAAAACTGTTCCCGAATCAGGTAACTAACTACCGAAGGGGAAACAAGCAATTGGTAGGTACGCAGAAACGCATTTCCGGCAAAATGAACCAAGGCCAACAGTTCCAATCCTGCAGCCACCTCAATAAACATAATCCCGATTTGAGTGAGGGAAGCGTAGCCAATTTGGGTTTTTACGGAAGTTTGTACCCGTGCTATGGTCGTTGACACCATTGCGGTAATCAGTCCCACTGTTCCAATCAAGATTCGAACGAGTACTTGATTTTCCCAAAATGGATACGTCCGCAGCAAAAGGAAAACCCCCAAATGCACCGAAAGGGATCCATAGAAAATCGCAGAGGAAGGTGTGGGTCCCTCCATTGCACGTGGTAGCCAAGAGGAAAAAGGAAATTGAGCCGATTTGGCAGTTGCCGCCAGAAGAAGCATGAGCCCAATGAAGAGCGCAATTCCCGAATGACCCAATTGCTGATCTACCACCCGCTGGGCATCGTTCAAATCCAAGAAAGTCACGTTGGCATGCCAAAGGTGATGGCTCGCCCACATGGCTAGAATCAATCCCACGTCCCCAATTCGGTAAATGGAGAATACTTTTATGGCATTGCGCGAAGGGAGCAGGTTTTTGCGATAGAAGGCCACCAACAAAAAAGAGGATAATCCCAACACTTCCCATCCCACAAATAGGGTTTCGAAATTACCTGCCAGAATGGTCAAATTAAAGCCCAAGTAAAAGAAGAGAACGGTATTGAAAAACCGCTTGTATCCAGGCTCACGGTGCAAATAATACCTACTGTAAAAGGTAATCAGGAAAGTAAGTAAGGCGCCTACAATTAGGTAAACGGCACTGACACGATCGAAAAAGAAGTCAATCAAAAACTCGAAATGATCATTTTTGAAAAGAATAATTTCTTTGAGGTTGAGACCTTTCCCTCCTTGAAGTATCCAGAACACCAGAAAAACCAAGGTGCTTAATAGATTGATTCCTGCCGTGTAAAAGGCAACCCGGGAAAGCCAGGTTTCCTTCCGCTCAGGAACTGCCAAACTAATAAAAAAGCCAAGGAGAGGTATCCCAATCATCAGCTGAATCCAATTTGAAAGTTCCATCAGAGCGAATCGATTAGGTACACTGGAAGATTTTGTTGGGTACTCATCAACTTGTCCTGAAGATGATCCAAGTGCTCAACAGCAGTCAAGGGATGGTAGGCCACAAATTTTTCATCCACCCAACGAAGAAAATCACCCGAATTAGGGTCTAGGACAACCAGGTGGATCCAATTGTTGTTGACCCATTCCAATAAGGCCGGTGAGGAAGTTATCACTTGGTTGACCAACTCTGGGACCTGCTCGACCACCATCAACAAGCGAATCGGATCGTGAATCTCTACCATCTGATACGGAAGGCCTGTTCGCAGATCTCCATCTGCTCCGTTAGCTACCCCAATCAGCCCCATCACATTGTGTGGTAATTTGGTCCCTGCCCCCAATTTGTCAGGATCCATTCTTGAGAAATAATACTCTAGATTAATTCCTCCGCAGACAGGTATTGCTGCGGATAAGATTTTGGTTAGCGCATTTCCGGATGGGTCTTTTCTATAGTCATAGGAGTTGAGAAAGGCTCTGCGATCAAAAAATAAACCTTTTAGGGTAGATTTTCGCGAGACAATGCAAAGCGCATTGGTTGCGTGATTGTATTCCGGACGCGGTTCAAAAAGTGAAAATGCTCTTTTTTTAACCGCATCATGAAGCCCACCGATAGTCTTGTTTTTTGCTAAGGTATCGAAGCGTCGTGAACGTTCAAGCGAATTGATATCCAAGACACGAACAAATTTTTCTTGGTTTTCCCGATGCAAATGTTGGTTTGATGCATGCAGGATATCTTCATCAAAGAATAGCAATTCATCCTTCGTAGTATCGTGCAAGCCTCCCAAAAACTGGGTAGTTGCGGGGATTTCAATACCTCTCGCCTGAAGTTGAATTCGAACTTCTGGGTGATTGGCCATAAAAGCGGCCACCCGAGCATTCACCGAACCAGGACGCCCACAGCAAGCTCCACAATCGTATCCCGCATAGTGGGTATTGTTGATACTAGAGGCTCCATGTCCAATCAAATACACCAAGGGAGAAAAGCCTTCCACCAAGCCGATGCTACGCAATAAGCCTTCGATTCGATCGACCATCTCCTCTATCTTGAAACCTACTTGAAGCCCATTTTCTTCTTCCCCTTGGTAGACGATAGAAAGGAATCCTTTGGGATCCATGTGGTGGAAACTTGAGACTTCCAACGCGGAAGAACTGGGACGCAATACGTTACCGACTAACTTAAGTGCGGACCAAAATCCTAGAGTCTGAGCACTCAACCAGCCCCTCACCAGAGAATGACTTCGTTGATTAAAGTGTACGTCCGAAGCTAATTTTTTATGCTTTGCCGTCTCTTTAATCAAAAATGTTGGATTAACTGGAGCAGGGCAGGATTTGGTGTGAAACTTCCCATATTCGGGTTGAAAGTAGAATTCCACATTGAAAAAGCCAGGAGTCCCATAGGTAGCACAGTTAGGATCGATGTATTCTAGATGCCTTCGCGTACTACATTCCCGGTCGTCAATACAAAAGAGCGCTTGAAAACTTGGAACCTTAGCGTTGGCAGTTGTGGGTGCTACAGCACGAATTCCTGACAGTACTTCGTCATAATAGCTCCATTCGAAGGCCTCTTGCCAGCATTGTAGAACCAAATCAACCTCCTCTATCAAACCTACCTCAAAGAGTTGATGGGTATCGTGCGGAAATTGATGACCTAAGGGAATCCAACTTTCACCAAATTTCTTGTCTAGGGCATCTATTTCCAGCAAGCATTCCACTAGGATCAAATCCTTTAAAGAAATTCGCTTGGTATCCAATAAGGATTCGGGCTGAGATTCCAGAACGGATACCATCCCTGACCAACCTGGATGTGTAAATTGCTGATCAAACAAGTACCACCCATACCCCTTGGGATCACCTACCAAGATTCCTAGGAGGTCTTCCAAGTTCAAATCCGGATTTTGGAGAAGCTTTTCCACTCGCTTTGACTTGAAAATGGAAGAGTAACTACCCGCTTGGAGTTGTCTGATCGATTCCAAAAAACCTTTGGCTTCCAATGGAAAAGGCCAAATAGAAATGCCTTGATCTAAGTAAGCCGATAGTAAGCGAAATAGAAAAGGCTGGATCGTTTTGTCGAGATTGAAATGATATTCATCTCTCCAGTGAGCCCTAAATTGCCCGATTTTTGGTGATTTCAACCGGTCTTGAGATTCATCGAGTAATTTGACAAGCCAGGCATTGGCTTGATCACCAAATTGGTTTTCGAGTATTTTCTTCAGGACGAGCCCTTTAATCTTACCCTCACGGTATAGATTTCTATAGTCGGATAAGGATAGAAAACCTTGGTAACCAAATTGGTCGTTGGCCTGCTTTAATCCCTGAAAAAAAGACAGGTGTTGAAAGGCATGTAAGGTATTGTGATGGACAAAGTCCTTGAGTGGAGCCTGGGCAGGGAGAAAATGCTTCAATTCATGAAGAATTTGCTCCATTCCCATAGCCTCTCGGGTAGCATGAAGAGTCATAAGTTAAGAAATGCTGAGTCTGAAATACTGTTGAAAACAGTTACGTTGATTCCGAAAAACCTTCGGAAAAAGCCTTAATTGGCTAAAAAATTAACTCAGATGAATTTTCCAGGAATGAAAAAAATCATACAAGGGCAATAGACTGTCTCGTATAGCCTTGTTACTAAATAATTGACAAACTTTAACAAAGGTAAACTGCCTGAATAAAGTCGAAGTACCAAGAATGAAGTCAGAAGATGATTTTTCTGATTCAACCTCAGTGCGCTCTTCGATTTCAATAGTGGGAACAAGACTTCCCAAACCTTCAAAAGTGAGAATAGGTTGTTGAATGTGGCCCTCCTCAGTTTGAATAGCAGTATTTTCAAAAAAATCAAGTTGAACCGAATCCGTAATTCCCTCTACCTGCCCTTGACAAAGCAAGGAGACACGGAGTAAAAGAGCAAAAAGACTGGAGAGGGTTAGCATAATTTTGCGAAAAACCGCTTAAATGTAAATGTAAATTTCAAATCCTCTATCAAATATTATTTTTTTTTATAAAATCAATAAAAATAAACAGAGGTATGCCAGATGGAGGCTAGGTCTACCGTGCTGGATTGACCTACAGTGGTGGGGTAAACAATCACACAGGGTTGACTCAATGCGTAGGGCGAACAAAAATCTTATGCAATTCTGTTTTTCAGTTGAATTTTTCTCAATTTCGGACTTAATCCAATTTCCATGAAACAACTCGGCATTCTCGTCTTTGACGAAGTGGAAGTGCTTGATTTTGCAGGGCCCTTCGAGGTTTTTTCGGTGGCCAACCAGCTTGCCGACTACAAACTAATCCAAGTGCATGTCCTAAGTTTAGATTCGCTAGAGATCCGAGCCAAAAACGGTCTCCACGTAGTAGCCGATCAACGTCTAGACCAAGTGGGTCAGTTGGACTACCTGGTGCTTCCTGGTGGCGATGGCAGCAAAATGGTCATTCAAAATCAACCAGGGATGGCCTTGCTTCAAACCCAAATACAACAGGCTAGCTGGTCCATGTCGGTTTGTTCGGGATCTAGAATCCTTGGAAAAGCTGGTTTTCTGGAGCACAAATCCTATTGCACCCACCACGAGGTATTTGGCAGCATGCAGGAAATTGTACCGACAGGAATTCCACAGCCTTCCCTTCGCTATACCCAGAGCGATGCCCGCATCTGGACCGCAGCAGGAATTTCCGCAGGAATAGACCTTGCTTTGCACCTCACCGAACTTACTTTTGGAAAAGAGTTGGCCCTCGCTACAGCAACCTACATGGAATACACCCCCTATCTGCCTACTCATGATCGCTAAGACCCCAGCTCCTCCCTACTACGCGGTGATTTTTACCAGCCTTCGAACATACATTGATGCTGGTTACGAAGAAATGGCCGAGGAAATGGTTCGCCTTGCAGCCATACAACCGGGTTACTTGGGCCATGAAAGTGCACGCAGTGGACTAGGCATCACCATTTCGTATTGGGAAAGTTTGGAAGCCATCCGCGCCTGGAAAGTGAACTCAGATCACCTCATCGCACAGAAATACGGGCGTGAAAAGTGGTATTCCGCTTTTAAAACGCGAATCGCACTTGTCGAACGGGATTATGGATTGAATGCCGAATGAGCAGATTATCCCCCTAGTTCCAATTCTCGCTTTAAGTGCTTGACACGATCTCGAATATCCAGTGCAGCAGGATCTAAATGAAGTGAGGTGGCCTTTAAAAAATCGACTACTGCCCCTTCATGATTCATAGACTTACCCTCTGCTAAAGATACATACCGCATGGTGGACCAGAGCACCGTCTTCAACTGCGTTTTGGAATCATCGGTGAGGTAATACTCCACCAGAATGGTGTTGTCATTGTACCACAGAATTCGACTGAAAATACGCACCCACTCTCCTACCATGGCTGGCTTGATGTAACTGATGTTGTGATTATACACCACCCAAGCAGCCTTATACACCCGAATCAAGTCGATGATTTCCAAGCCATACAACTTAGGTACCTGATCCTCACGGGCATTGAAAAAATAGTCGAAGTACTTCGCATTATTCAGGTGGCGAAGGGGATCGCAGTCTTGAAAGCGGATCACCACCCGGCTTTCCGTTTCTTTGGGATACTGCTTTTGGGGATCGTAGTTAAACATAGTGAGGTAGATCTTTGCTTTCCAAACAGTGAATGTCTGCTGCTTTCATTTCTTCAAGGGCCCGCTGCCCATCTTCAGGCTGTAGATTGACCGCTCGAGTGGCATCCGTAAGGAGAAGGGTTTCAAACCCCAAACTTACCGCATCCATTGCGGTGAACTTCACACAATAATCCAAGGCAAGCCCAGCGACAAACACCCGGCGAATGCCCTGCTGCTTGAGGTAATCTCCAAGCCCTGTATCCCCTCTTCGTGCATTATCAAAAAAACCAGAGTAGGAATCCACCAAAGGATTCTTTCCTTTTTGAAAAATGGCATTCCACCTGCTTCGATCCAAAGTAGTGGGAAAATCAGCACCTGGGGTACCCTGCACACAATGTACTGGCCAAAGGATTTGAGACAAACCTTCTAATTGGATTTGTTGACCGGGCTGGGTTCCAGGATGATTGGCGGCAAAACTCCCATGATGTGTAGGATGCCAATCTTGGGTGGCAATAATGCAATCAAACATCGATTGCAGGCCCGCGATGATGGGTAAAATCTCGTCTCCTTGTGGAACCGCTAGCGCTCCACCTGGCAGAAAATCATGCTGCACATCTACCAGAAGTAATGCGGTGTCAGATCTCATTTTTATCATTTTGACTATTTTTTGCAGCAATAACCAATTCCATACGTAAATGATGCAAATGCTCCTCCAAACCTACCGGATACACGTGTGGATTGGTCAAACGTTTGTGTGTTTTGTCAAACCCCTCCAATTGAACGCCTGCTCTTTCTCGGATTTTTTGAAGGCTCGGTAAAGAATACACTAATTCTCCCTTTCGGAAAATAGGCTTCAGCAACTCTTCTTCTTCGTAAAATGCAGGCATCAGCCGCTTGCGCTGCGTTGCATCATTGGGGTCAATGATCATGATTCCTTTCGGATCTATGGTCTGGCCTTCAAGGTAGATCATGTCAGCCACTGCCTTCCCTTTACTGAAGTAGCGTCTTACCTTATGGATCCCGGGAATATTAATTTTTAAGGATTGCTGGGAAACTTTCACCTTAGGCTCCCAAGTTCCCGCTGCATTTTTAACAGCCGATAGTTTGTATACCGCCCCCAATGCCGGCTGATCAAAGGCTGTAACCAATTTGGTACCCACTCCCCATACATCAATCGCAGCATCTTGAGATTTTAACGAAGCAATGATGTATTCATCCAAATCATTGGATGCATAAATTTTGGCATTAGGGAAACCAGCCTCATCTAGTAACTGCCTGGCCTGAATCGAAAAATAGGCCAAATCACCTGAATCAATCCGTATACCTAACATCTCCTTCCCTTTTTGGCGAAGACTTAAGCCCACTTGAATGGCATTTTTCACCCCAGCCAGGGTATCGTAGGTATCCACCAAAAACACGCAATGATCAGGAAAGGCTTCTGCATAGGCGTAAAATGCTTCCAATTCCGAATCAAAGGAAAGAATCCAGCTGTGGGCATGCGTTCCAGACACAGGGATTCCAAATAGTTTCCCCGCCATCACATTGCTTGTGGAACTGCAGCCTCCGATGTAGGAAGCCCTACTTGCTGCAAGTGCCCCATCAATGCCTTGTGCTCGGCGTAATCCAAATTCCAATACAGGCGCCCCTTGGGTAGCCAAATTGATGCGCGCCGCCTTCGTGGCAATCAACGTCTGAAAATTGAGTATGTTGAGCAAGGGAGTCTCCAGCAACTGGCACTGAATCAAGGTACCCTTCACCTGCACCAAAGGCGCATTGGGAAATACTACCGTCCCTTCTTCCACTGCATCCACATCACAAGTAAATCGAAGGTCTTTCAAATAGGCCAAAAATGCCTCCTCAAATAAAGGACTCCCGTCCTTCTGCTTCATCTGACGGAGGTAGTCCAATTCAGATTCCCCAAAGCGCATATTGCTACAAAAATCCACTACGTAATCCAGCCCTGCTGCAAGCGTAAAGCCACCTTCAAAGGGATTCTTTCTGAAAAATAAATTGAACACTGCTTCTTGCTCCCCCTTTCCTGACTTCCAATAGGCATAAGCCATGGTCAGTTGGTAAAAATCCGTCAGCAGCACGAGGTTACTTTGGTACAGGTCTTTGGTGATTTTCATCAAAAAGGAAGGATTAGGAACTGCAAAACTACAAACTATTTTACCCGCAAATTCAAAAGTATGCCAATGAATACCATAACCATCCCGAGGTAGGCTGGTATTGGGAAGGTTTCACCGAAAAGAAGGAAGCCGAAAATCAAGGCATAGACTACTCCTAAGTAACTCAAACTAGAAATCCGGGACACATTGCCAGACTGATAGGCCAAGGTCATAAAGTACTGCGCATTTTGGGTGCAAAACCCGATCCACAACAAAATCAACCAATCCCATCCTACTGGAGTGACCCACTCAAAATACATCAATACCGAAGCAATCGGCAAGGTGACCAAGGGAAAGTAAAAAATAATCACCAGCGGGTGTTCAATTCCTTTCAACTTTCGGATCAGGTTATAGGCTACCCCCGAAGCCAGCGCAGAAATCAATCCCAGCGCAGCACTCAAACCATCTACCCGTGGATCTACTCCTTGAATCAGCAACACCCCCGCAAAGGCTAATCCAAAATATACAAACTGCCTAGCCCGTACTTTCTCCTTTAAGATAAAAATGCCCAAGATGGTGGTGAATATGGGAGATAGGTACTGCAGGGTCACTGCAGTAGCCAAGGGAATGCGTTGGAGGGTATAAAAAAATAGAATCAAACTGATGGAACCAACAATTCCTCTAGCGACTAGGCTTAGTTTTTGGGTTCCAAAAAGTGGGATTCCTTTTTGACGCAAGACCAAAACGGTAAACACTGCACTGAAAACAGATCGAAACCACACAATTTCAATCGCAGGAATGTGTGGGATAAACTTGACCGATACATTCATCAGCGCAAAAAATACGCTCGCCAAAAGCATGGACTGTACGGGGCTGATTTTTAGGGACAAAGCGTGGGTAAAAGAAATGGGTATACAAAACTAAAAGATTCTTCCTAGGTTGGCCTAGTAAAAGGACCTAGATTAAAAACCTTCTCGATTCAAAAACTGTTTTAATAAAAAAAATATGGCCTTAACCGTAGGAACTTCAGCCCCAGATTTTACACTTACCGCCACCAGTTTGGGCAGTATCACCCTTTCCAAAGACCTAGCGGGAAAATCCGTCGTCCTTTATTTTTATCCTAAAGACTTCACACCGGGTTGTACCACAGAGGCTTGCGAATTTCGGGATCAATTTGCTGCCTTCCGGGACTTGGACATTCCCGTGTTTGGCATCAGCCGAGATAGCCTGGCTACCCATGAAAAGTTTAAAAAAACACACCGACTTCCTTTTGAACTCTTGGCAGATGAATCTGGGAAAGTTTGTAAAGCCTACGATGCACTACTTCCTTTGATTAAAATGCCCACACGGGTGACCTACCTCTTGGATAGCAACCACCAAATCGCGGGAGTTTTTCAAGGATTATTTGAGAATAAAGCCCATGTGGCTGCGATGATCAAACAACTCCAAGGGTAATCAAGCCCCTTCGATACGTCCATCCTTCATGACCACTTTTCGGTCAGCCATTGCAGCCAATTCCTCGTTGTGGGTCACGAGCACAAAGGAAAGATTGTAGGTATCCCGCAACTTGAAAAATAAGTCATGCAGGGCTCTGGCATTGCTGGTATCCAAGTTCCCACTGGGTTCATCTGCAAATACCAAATCTGGATTATTGATCAGCGCACGGGCTACGGCCACCCGCTGCTGCTCCCCTCCTGAAAGTTCGGAAGGCTTGTGGTCCAAGCGGTGTCGTATTCCAAGGATTTCACCCAATTCTTCCGCCCGCTTCTTTAGTTCTTTTTCTTCTCTACCTTGAATAAATCCAGGGATACAGATATTTTCCAAGGCAGTAAACTCAGGGAGCAGGTTATGAAATTGAAAGACAAACCCGATTTTAGAGTTTCGAAATTCCGCCAAAGAATCGCCCTTGAGTTGCATCAAATTATGCCCATTGAGGGAAAGTACTCCTTGATCTGCTCGATCTAAGGTCCCTAGGATATGGAGAAGTGTACTTTTGCCTGCACCAGAAGCGCCTACAATGGATACGATTTCTCCCTTGGAAATTTCCAAATCTACCCCTTTTAGAACCTCAAGTGAACCGTACGATTTATGAATACCTTTGGCAATCAGCATGCTACTCATTTTTGATTTTTTAAATGTAAAACAAATCCTTCTAATCCAGGAATTAACAGGCTATTTTCCAAAAAATCGAGGATTCCGGTTTGTTAAATTGCCGTTACCCGCTTATCTTCGGGCAAAAATTTCTACAGATGAACATTCACGAATATCAGGCTAAAGAGGTATTAAAAGGATATGGAGTTCGTATCCAAGAGGGTATTGTAGCCAGCAGTCCAGAAGAAGCATATGAAGCGGCCGTGAAGCTCAATGCACAAACCGGTACTTCTTGGTTCGTGATTAAAGCACAGATTCATGCAGGAGGAAGAGGTAAAGGTGAGGTGAAAGAAACTGGTTCCAGAGGAGTTGTGCTTGCCAAGAAATTGGAAGATGTGAAAGAAAAAGCAGGCGCTATTTTGGGGGGAACTTTGGTGACCATCCAAACAGGCGCTGAAGGAAAAAAAGTGAATAAGGTGTTGATCGCAGAGGATGTATATTATCCTGGAGCGTCCGAACCCAAAGAATATTACATGTCTATTCTCCTGGATAGAGCCACTGGTTCCAACGTGATCATGGCTTCTACTGAAGGGGGTATGGATATTGAAGAAGTAGCGGAGCACCACCCAGAAAAAATCATCAAGGAGTGGATCGATCCTAAAGTAGGACTTCAGGGCTTTCAAGCTCGAAAAGTAGCCTTCAAATTAGGTTTGAGCGGAACTGCTCACAAGGAAATGGTGAAGTTCATCGGAGCATTGTATGCTGCTTACGTGGGTACCGACTCCTCTCAATTTGAAATCAACCCTGTCCTCAAAACTTCTGATGACAAGATTTTGGCAGTAGATGCCAAAGTAAACGTAGATGACAACGCCCTTTACCGTCAACCAAAGTTGGCCGAATTCAGAGATTTGGCAGAAGAAGATCCCTTGGAAGTGGAAGCAGGTGAGTCAGGACTCAACTACGTAAAATTGGATGGCAATGTGGGCTGTATGGTCAACGGAGCGGGTCTTGCGATGGCTACCATGGACATGATCAAACTTTCAGGTGGTGAGCCTGCCAACTTCCTAGATGTAGGTGGAGGAGCCAATGCTACTACGGTAGAGGCTGGTTTCCGAATCATCTTGAAAGACCCTAACGTAAAAGCAATCCTAATCAACGTGTTTGGTGGTATCGTTCGTTGTGACCGTATCGCCAATGGAGTGGTAGAGGCTTACAAATCCATCGGAGATATTCGCGTTCCCATCATCGTTCGCCTTCAGGGCACCAATGCAGCAGAGGGAGCAAAGATTATTGACGATTCAGGTTTGAAAGTATTCTCAGCCATTACCTTGAAGGAAGCAGCAGAGCGAGTAAAAGCCGCGCTATAAATCAGTACGCAGACGTAGTTCAACTGGATAGAATATCGGATTTCGGCTCCGAGGGTTGAGGGTTCGAATCCTTCCGTCTGTACTCAAAGCTCAAACGAAAGTTTGGGCTTTTTTTTATGCCATAAAGTAAATTCGTGCCCTAAAAAAATCGAATAGGGAGCAACTAAAAAAGCAGGAGAAAATCTCCTGCCCTTTATTTGAAAACTAAACCAACTATTATTTAACTACCACAATAGATTCAAAAATACCACAATTCTGAATAAATCAAAATCCAAGAGAAAAAATTGAATTTTTTTATTTTTTCCAATTTAATCTACCCCAAAAAATTCTAATTCAGAATAAAAAAGTCTAATTCTGCAGTTCATCTACAGAATTATCCTGTTCATTTTTAAATCAATGCAGAATCTTATCCAACTCCATTTGATTCTTGATCTACAGAAGAGGAAACTGGTTGCATTTCTTCAACCAATTTTACACCAAGCACCTGTTTTACTTCCACTTTAAAAAACTCCTGGTGGATATTAAACCTCGCTTCACCTTCTGCAGGCACCTTAGCCACGTAGCTTCCATCCTCTTGCATGGTGTAGGAATTAGTATTGTCTCTCAAGTTGTAGAATAAAATATTCATCAACTGCTTTTCTAACAAAGGTGATTCTACTTTAAACAAGGATTCCAAACGTTTATCAAAACTTCGCACCATCATGTCCGCACTACCCGAGTAGGTACGTGTGTCGCCATTGTTGTGGAAATGGTAGATACGGCTATGCTCCAAGAAATCTCCCACAATGGAGAGCACTTCAATGTTTTCACTCAATCCTTTTCTTCGAGGTCGAAGGCAACAAATTCCCCGAACGATCAACTTCACAGGTACCCCCTGCTGAGAGGCACGGTAGAGTGCATAGATGATTTCAGAATCTTCGAGTGAGTTGACTTTGATAAAAACGCCGCTTGGAAGTCCATTTTTGGCATTTTTCGCCTCTTGCTCAATAAAGGAAATCAACTGATGCCGCATATCTCGCGGTGCGGTGATCAAGTTACGGTAATCGCTGGGTACCGAATGCCCCGTGATTACATTGAAGAATTCAGATACGTCATTGGCTAGCACCTCATTGGTCGTCAGCAAGCCAATGTCTGTGTAGAGTCGCGCCGTATCTTCATTGTAATTACCCGAACCCAGATGCACGTAGCGGGTGATCTCCTGGTCATCTTTTTTAACAATAAGGAGCAACTTGGTGTGCGTCTTTAAGTTAGAGATGCCATAGATGACGAAGCAACCTGCTTTTTGGAGTTTCTTGGCTTCCAAAATGTTGTTTTCCTCGTCAAAACGTGCCTTTACTTCAAACAAAACAGATACGTGCTTGCCATTTTCCGCAGCACGAAGCAGGGCTTTGGTGATTCGGCTATTCTTCGCCAAACGATAGATGGTCATTTTGATGGCCATCACATTGGGGTCTTCCGCCGCATTCTCAATCAAATCGAGAATGGAGTCGATGTTATTGTAAGGATGGTGCAGAAGAATGTCTCGCTCCTTGAGTACCTCAAAAATATCTGCTCTCCCCTCTTCAGGATAGGAAAGTGGCTTGACAGGATCTGGAATATGAGGCAATCTTTCCTTGAAACGCTTATTTCCTACGATCTGCCATAGTCCGGTAAAATCAATCATGCTCGCTCTTTTCACCAGAAAAACTGAATCTGGTCTCAGGTTCCAACGCTCCAACAGGGAGTTGAGCATCCATTTGGAATAGCCCTCCTCAATGTCAATCCGCACCACCCGACCGGTCTTTCGCTCCATGAGTTTGCGCTTCACTTCCTCCAGGAAGTTGGCATCCATGTCGTCACTTTCTTCAAGTGTAAAATCCCCATTTCGGGTGATTCGAAAAAGGCTAACCGATTCAATTTCTACATTTCTGAATAAGGAAATCAAATTCTCACGAATCACTTCTTCAATCGGAATAAGTGTCAAGGAATCCTCCCGCTCAATCTCAAAAAATCGAGGAATGTTGGCAGGGATCTGTACAAAACTCATCTTGCGCATGTCCTTGCGCTCTCCAGGGCTGGTGGTGACCACCCCAAAGACCAGCAGTTTGTTCATCAAGATCGGAAAGGTCCGGTAGCCATCGTACACCATCGGAGTAAGCATGGGATAAATAGCCTTGAGGAAGTACTGTCTCACCTTTTCCTGCTCCTCTGGAGTTAGTTTGGATACATTGATCAAAGAAATTCCCTCCTGGTGCAATTCGGGAAGAATCGTTTGGATAAAATGCTGTTCCTGCTCCGCATGGAAGCGTTGGCACTCCTTCATCAACTTTTCCTTGAAAGGCTCCTCTCGAAGTCCAGAATAGTCCACTCTTTCTTTTTCGTAATCCAGGTAATTGTAGAGAGAGCCTACCCGAATCATAAAAAACTCATCCATGTTGGATGCAGTAATGGCTAGAAATTTGAGCTTTTCGAAGATTGAGCGGAAGGATTTTTTGGATTGATCCAATACGCGCTCGTTAAATTTTACCCAGCTCAAGTCTCTGCTGATCAGGTCACTTTTTTGGATGGTTGACTCATATTTATCTGCTGCCAGTTTCATACAGGTATTTTTTCAAAGTTGTCTTACGTAAAACGCTAGCCTTCGTTACTGAGGGCAACAATTTTTAAAGAAAAAAAGGGGGCTAAAAAGCCCCCAAGGATTAACTATCAATTTTGGCGTACTTCGCATTTTTCTCGATAAAGTCTCTTCGCGGAGCTACTTCATCGCCCATCAACATGCTAAACAAGTGATCTGCTTCCATGGCTGAATCTATGGTCACCTGCTTCAAGGTTCGCGTATTTGGATCCATAGTCGTAGACCAAAGTTGCTCTGGGTTCATTTCCCCAAGACCCTTGTAGCGCTGAATGCCTACACTATCCTCTTTTCCTTCTTTGGCCATTTCTGAGACCAAGCGCTTGCGCTCTTCTTCCGTCCAGCAGTAGCGTTCGTCCTTGCCTTTCTTGAGCAAATACAATGGAGGAAGGGCAATGTAAATGTAACCTCTTTCAATCAGCGGACGCATGTATCGGAAGAACAGCGTCAAAATCAGGGTTCGAATGTGGGAACCGTCGATATCCGCATCCGTCATGATGATGATTTTGTGGTAACGAAGTCCTGAATCGTCAAGAGCCTTATCGTCATTGGCGGTACCAAACTTCACGCCTAGTGCCGTAAGGATGTTCTTGATTTCGTCGTTGTCGTAGATTTTATGTTCGTGTGCCTTTTCTACGTTCAAGATTTTTCCTTTGAGAGGCAGGATGGCTTGGAAATCACGATCCCTACCCTGCTTGGCAGATCCCCCTGCGGAGTCTCCTTCGACCAGGTACAGTTCACAGACTGTAGGATCAGAGTTGGCACAGTCTGCCAACTTTCCAGGAAGGCCACCCCCACCCAAGATATTTTTACGCTGCACCATCTCACGTGCCTTTCGGGCAGCATGTCGGGCTTGCGCGGCAAGAATTACTTTTCCAACAATCGTCTTTGCCTCACGTGGATGCTCTTCAAGCCAAGATTGAAGGACCTCAGACACTGCTGAATCCACAAAGCCAACCACATCAGAGTTACCCAATTTGGTTTTGGTTTGTCCTTCAAACTGTGGCTCGGCCACCTTCACAGAGATCACGGCGGTAAGCCCTTCTCTAAAGTCATCGCCTGAAACCTCAATTTTCAATTTCTCCAGCATGCCAGACTTGTCCGCATAGGACTTCAGCGTACGAGTCAATGCTCTTCTGAATCCCGTAACATGGCTACCCCCTTCGTAAGTATTGATGGTGTTGACGTAGGATACCACGTTTTCCGTGTAGGAACTGTTGTAGTTCATCGCCACCTGCACCGGCACCTCTTGGTTGAGGGATTCGATGTAAATCGGAGTTTCAATGATTTTTTCGCGGGTTTCGTCCAAGTACTGCACAAATTCTACCAAACCTCCTTCGGAGAAAAATTCGTCAGACTTCGCTACTCCCTCTTCCATCTCACGAAGGTCCTGCAAGTGAATGCGAATGCCTGCATTCAAGAACGACATCTCACGGAGACGATTGGCAATGGTTTCGTATTTGAACTCGGTGATGGCAAAAATGCTATCATCGGGTTTGAAATGAATGGTGGTACCTCGCTTTTCTGTTTTCCCGATTTCGCGGGCAGGGTACTGAGGGACACCAATTTTAAATTCTTGTTCGGTAATGACCCCATTTCGGTATACCGTGGCTTTGAGGTCAGTAGAAAGCGCATTGACGCAGGAAACCCCTACCCCGTGGAGACCACCAGAAACTTTATAGGTATCCTTGTCAAACTTACCACCGGCATGGAGTACCGTCAACACTACCTCTAGGGCAGATTTCTTTTCCTTAGGGTGCATGTCCGTAGGGATTCCACGGCCATTATCCTCTACTGTGATGGAGTTGTCTTCGTGTACAGTCACCTTGATGGTATCGCAGTGACCTGCTAACGCCTCATCGATGGAGTTATCGACTACTTCCCATATCAGGTGGTGCAGTCCTTTGATCCCTACATCACCAATGTACATGGCTGGACGTTTTCTAACTGCTTCTAGGCCTTCTAATACTTGAATATTACCAGCGCCATAATCTTCTGGATTGCTTAATGTTTCTTCACTCATGGTTTGGTATAAATCCCTTGATTTGGGTGGGTTGGTTTTCCGATTAATCTCGGTTTTCTAAACAGCGCAATTTAGGAAAAAAAAGTGACTTATGCAGGTGTTTTTGCAAAGGATTAAATGAAGGAATCTAGTAAAAAATCATCTTGAAATTTGCCAAATAATATTCTGAAAAATTTAATTTTTTCAGAATCTAAAAAAATATTTCATGATGAAAATCATGCCGTATATCACTGATTTACAAGATTTGATTTTTTTTGTTAAATTTTTTTTGTTTTTTTTTAAACAAATTTTTTACTGAAAACTTATCTATTTGTAAAAGTTAGTTAACATCAACCAAAACCAAAAAAATTATGAATTACAGCATTCTATTAGACGTAGGAACAGCTGCCACTGATGCAACAGTTGCTGTCGCCAATTCAGTGAAACTTCCTACACTTGACAAAATCGATTCCTTCCAGGACGCGATTGCCATCACCTTCTTCATTGGGTACATGGCCATGTTAGCATCTGCAGTATTTTTCTTCGTAGAAAGAGGTTCTGTAGACGGTAAGTGGAAACTTTCCCTTTTGGTATCCGGATTGATCACGGGTATTGCTGCAGTACACTACTATTACATGAGAGAATTCTACATGGAATATGGTGTGAGCCCAACAGCTTTGCGTTACGTAGACTGGACCTTAACGGTTCCTTTAATGTGCGTAGAGTTCTATTTGTTGACTAAGCCATTTGGCGCCAAAGGAGCAACACTATTCAAATTGATCCTAGCTTCAGTTGTGATGTTAGTGACTGGTTTGATTGGTGAAACAGTTGGTTTAGGTCAAAACGTAATGTGGGGAATCCTTTCTACAATAGGTTACTTGTACATTGTGTATGAAGTATTCGCTGGAGACGTAGCCAAATTGACAAGCGCTTCCAATAGTGCAGCTTTGAGCAAAGCGATGTTCCTAATGAAGATCTTCATCACTTTGGGATGGTCAATCTACCCAATTGGTTACATGGTTCTTCCTGGCAACTTGCTTGATGGAATGTTCACTGTACAATCCATTGACTTGTTCTACAACATTGCCGATGCAATCAACAAAATCGGTTTTGGTTTGGTAGTGTACTCAGTAGCAGTTGCTGAAAGCAACAAGAAATAAATAATCTAAGAACTGCCTGTACGAAAGTGCAGGCAGTTTTTTTGTACCTATGAAAAAATACGACTACATACTAGCAGGAGGAGGATGCGCAGGTTTAAGCCTGGTCTACCATCTACTAGATAGTAGTTTGAAAGATTCCAACATCCTCATCTTAGAACCTACTCTTGGAGAGGTTCCTAACAAAACTTGGTGCTACTGGAACACAGCAGCACTCCCCATTCACCCAGAAGCGGCTCGATTTTCCTGGAACTCGTTTTACTTACAGCAAGGAAAGCAGCAACACCAGCATGGGTTGGAAAAATTATCCTATTACCACCTCAACTCGCACGACTTCTATGCGCACGTGCTGGAGAAAATTAAAACCTTCCCCAACGTCCATTTTTTGAAGGAGGAAGTCAGTACCATTCGTTGCATCGAAAACGAAGTTTACGTAGAAACCAACACTTCAGGAACTTACAGCAGCAGTTACGTATTTGATTCACGTAATTTTGTAGGTAATGAGACTCAAAATATTTTAAATCAAGTTTTTATAGGCTTACGGATTAAAAGTCAAACCTCCGTATTTGATCCCAACTCCATGGGCTTGATGGATTTTGACACGCCATCCACTTCAGGCTTTGATTTCATCTACACACTCCCCTTTTCTACACAGGAGGCCTTGATCGAATACACGGCCTACACCAGCGAAGCCCGCGGAGAAGAGGCACTTTTAGATTCCCTCAAGCATTTCCTAAAACAAAAATATGGAGCACTTGAGTACGAAATCACTTTTCAGGAATCTGGTCAGATTCCAATGACCACCCGAGTTCAGCCACAAACCTCCGGACCTCGCCATGTTCGAATAGGCACGGCAGCAGGCTGGACCAAGCCCTCCACAGGCTATACCTTCGCTCAAATTCAAGAAAACTGCAATCAACTGGTTACTCGTTTAGAAAAGGGAGCCACGCAAGACCTTCGATTCCCTCGGAAATCACGCTTCATTTTCTACGACAATATCCTGTTAAGTATAGCCCACCACTGGCCCAAGCGCCTTCCTGGGTTATTCATCAATCTTTTTTCGACCTCTTCTCCAGACTTAGTCTTTCGCTTTTTGGCAGAAAAAACGAGTTTCTGGGAGGAACTGCGCCTCTTGTCTCGTTTGAAATTTGGTATTTTCTTAAAAGGACTTACCCGCTATGGCACGTATTGAATACTTCGCCAAAGTTCTTGGTCTTGGAATCGCAGTTCTTTTCCTACTTTTCCCTGATCTCTCCCAATCCATCCAATTTGTGGTATTTGGACTAGTCCTACTCCTGGTGGGAATTCCACATGGGGGAATAGATCACTTGATTCACAATCCGGATATTCGTCCTCAGGGCCTGGTTTCTTTTATCCTTCGCTATTTGCTTCTCATGCTAGGTTATGGGCTCTTGTGGTGGTTCCTTCCTGTAGCAGCGCTAATTGCATTTTTGGGGATGTCAGCCTACCATTTTGGCCAATCGCACTTCCTGGAACAAGGAAAATTGGAAAATCGGGAAGGGCTGCTTTACCTGCTCAAAGGCGCATTTTTCCTATTCCTCATTCTCTTTGGAGATTGGGCCATGACCCAGGAAATCTTGAGTTCCATGATCTCCTTGGATCTTTCTGAAGAGTTCAGACTTGGGATTTTGGGGTTCTTGTTGATGAGTTCGCTGATCGCTCAAGGCTTCAGTGCCAAACCATTCGGTTTAACCGATGGACTGGATTACTTGATTCTCGCCCCAATCCTCTATTTCAGCCCGCTATTGATTAGTTTTAGCCTGTATTTTGGGTTTTGGCACTCCCTACCCAGCATGCTGGCTGAGTATGCCTACCTGCGTAACCTCCCTGCCTTCAATTCCCCTTTAAAATTTGGCAAGCAATTGCTCCCCTTTTCTGGAATTAGTTTGCTGGGCATCGCAGGAATTTTGTTTGCTGGACTGGAATTCCTAGAACCTAATCAACTTTACCTCCTATTTTTTGTACTGATTTCCCTGATTTCCCTCCCCCATATCCTGTATATGGATATCTTTTTGAAGGAAAAATTTCAAAATTGACCAGTAGTCAACATTACTAAGGTACAGGCTTCCAAGGCCTCAATACCTGCTGCTTTAGCCTTGAAAAAAAATTCAGGATGCTCTGTCCCTGGATTAAAAATGATTCGTTTGGGCCCAAGACCTATCAAGTAATCAATCCATTCGACTTGATTTGAAGGCCCCAAGTAGAGGGTGATGGTATGAATCCCTGTTAGCGCTGGCTTTTGACGCAAGTCTAGAATCTCCTCTCCAAAAACAAGTCCCTTCTTAATCCCAATCGGAATAAATGGGACTCCTTTGGCTTGCAACAGGTCTGCTGCTCGGTAGGCATAGCGCTCTGGATTATCCGTCGCACCTACGATTAGGGTCAAGTTCACCTTATTTGGCGCGCTGTCCATAATGTCTATCCCGCTCAAAAGTATCCATGTGCCGGTGCTTTTTACTATCGTAGATGTCGTCTAGCGTGAGTAAGATCCCCGTCTCCTCTACCTCCCCAAACTCGTCGTTTAAGGCGGTACCAAAATTTTTCATGCTTGGAGACAGGTTCATGTACGCATTGATCAACGGAGGAATGTTCTCTCCCAATGCACGGATTTTTCCATTAAGCACCTTGTAGCCCTCCTTGTAATCCAGCCCATCGAAGGGGTTGGGCAGAGAAAGGATATCCGTTTCATAGTTCAACCTTAACTTTTCCTTAGGCTTTACTAATCCCTGATCATCAGGAAAATAATGGTTCATAAAATAGAGGAGTAAATCCCTCCCTTCCCGATTGTAATGCGGGTACATGGTTACCTTTCCAAACAAGTACTTGACATGGGGATGAAGGAGTACAAAGGCACCCAAGCCATCCCAAAGGTTGTCCAGACTAAACATTCCTTTCCGGTTGTCCAAACTTGGCTGGTAACTGGGTTGAACGAAAGATCTCCCCAACTCAATGGTGTAAGGCAAGTAGTCTTGGATAAATTTTGGAGAAAAGTCAAACAAATGGGAGGTCGAAAGTTGAATTTCCCCATCAGGACCAAGCGCATTTTTGCAACAAATGAGTCGATACCCTGCCACTATTTGTTCATCCTCCTCGTTCCAAGTGATGAGCTGCTCGTAGCAATTTTCGCTCGTATCATTCTCATCCAGGTCCATTTCCATGCCTGTACCTCCGCCTGCCGCTCGAAAAGTCAATTCCCGAAGCCGGCCAATCTCCCGCACCACATTAGGCGCATTGTGGTAATTGACCAGGTAAACTATGTTATCACCATTATTGGCATAGCGAAGGAAGCGCTCTGGACTAAGTTCTGCCTTCAAAAGTTGACGATCCACCGCAGGAATAAGCGCTTTCACCTCAGGCATTCGTTTTTCCAAGTTCATACACTTTTGATTTCATGTGGTCTGCCCACTCTGGATCGGATTTGCTGCTGTCAAAATAGGTATAGGGCACTGGCTTTCCAAGTGAGATGTGAATTTTGCCTTTGCGCTGCTTGTACATTTCATCCACCAGCCAGAACATTTCTAGGTTGACCTTTAGACCTATCTTCTTCCTAAAATTGCTCAGGTTGTAAAAAAAGGATGAATTTCTCCCTGAAATATGCGTGGGAATTACTGGCAACTGATATTGTTTTGCCTTAGCAATAAAACTCTTTTTCCACAACAAATCTTTAATCCCTTCCTCCTGCTTTCGCGAAACCAATCCTGCAGGAAATATCAACACTACATGTCCCTGAGAATAAACTTCTTCGATGCGTTGATTGGCCTCAGATGAGTTTTTTCCAAACTTATTGACGGGCACAAAAAGGGGCTCAAAATTGTTGAAGGTCATTAACAGGTCGTTCACAAGGATGCGCACATCGGGACGAATTTTGCCGATGGCCTGCACGAAAGCAATCCCATCCATGCCCCCCAGGGGATGATTGGAGGCCAAAATCACTCCCCCAGTTTTTGGGATATTTTCTGCCCCACTCACGGTGACATCCATCTCAAATTCCTGAATCAGCGCGTTGGCAAAGTCCCAACCTTTTTTGGAAAGATGCTTATTCAGCACCGAATTGAGCCATTCCTCGTGGGTCACCCGCTTCACATAGCGAAGCAAAAACCCAGGCATCCACTTCAAAAGACTTGGATTCTTTGAAGCAATCGCTTTTTCAATATCTATAAATTTTTGAGACATGGCCCAACTCAGAACAAGGGTTAATTTCTTCCTGCTACCCCACAAAAAGGCTAGTTATTCAAAAATAGAAAAAAATCTAGCATGCAAACCCCGAACAAGCCTCTGGTTTTCTAGTTTCCTGAAAACCAAGTACCTTGATTTGGAATTAACTCCTAAAAAATGAACCTAGTTCTTACCGGAAGTACCTCCGGAATCGGATGGGAAACCCTCCTCGCTCTGCTACCGCAATTTGATCGGGTATTTCTACCCGTCAGAAACTTGGCCAAGGCCGAAAAGATGATTCAACACCTTCCCCAAAAGGAAAAAATAGGACTCATCTACCTAGACCTAAGCAACCTTGCCTCGGTCAAAGCAGGCGCAGCAGTCCTACTGAGCCAGGTGGATGAAATTCAAGTACTCATCAACAATGCTGGCGGGATGTACCCTGCAGGGAAACGAACTGCTGAAGGGGTGGATCTTAGTTTCAGTAGCAACCATCTCGGACAGTTTCTTTTGTTCCAAGAACTACTCCCCGCCCTGATCAAAGGCCAGGCGAAGGTGATTCAAGTGAGTTCGGAAGCCCATCGCATCGCAAGTACTCCAGAGCCCGATTTCTCCCTTCGAAAATCTTCAAGCACCGTGGCTTCCTATGCAAAAGTTAAATTGTATAATATCTTGTTTACAAATGAGATAATCACTAAGTATGCAAGTGACGGATTAACTGCCTATTCCCTACATCCAGGTGCAGTTCGAACGGCCTTTGGTTCGGAAGCCTCAGCCTGGGCCAAGGGGTTGATCGCTTTTACTAAACTCTTTTTTATCTCCCCAAAAGCCGGTGCCGCTACCACAATTTTTTTGGCGACTACACCAAAGGAAAAACTTAAAAATGGGGGCTACTACAAGAATAAAAAGTTGAGCAGTTCCTCCACCCTTGCAAGGGATTCCAAACTAGGAAAAGCACTGTGGGAGTTTAGCCTAGCAGAAATCCAACGAGTACTCACAAACACAGGTCCTGCCAAGAAGTAGAAGCCCACGAAATTCTGTAGTTTTGCAGCAATGAAAGACTTGATCCTATCCCTTTCCCCAGGACCTTGGAAAGAATACGAATTAATTGATACGGGAGGCTTCGAGAAATTGGAGCGCTTTGGGAAATTTATCTTGAGTCGTCCCGAACCGCAAGCCATCTGGGACAAATCCCTACCGGATGCCGAATGGAAAAAGTTGGCCCATGCCCACTTTGCCAAGGAAAAAAACAATCCAGAAAAGGGACAATGGCAGCAGTTGAAGCCCATGCCTGACCACTGGCAACTCCCCTATGAAAATGAAGAGGGGCTTCGAATGACCCTCAATCTCTCCCAAACCTCCTTTAAGCACATCGGTGTTTTCCCTGAGCAGGCGGTCAATTGGGATTATTTGTACCGAAAACTGAAGGCTTTTCCTACACCCAAGCCAAAGTTGCTCAACCTGTTTGGCTACACTGGAGCGGCTAGCGTAGCCGCAAGGGCCGCTGGCGCAGAAGTGTCCCACCTGGACTCGGTAAAGCAAGTGGTGACTTGGACCAAGCACAACATGGAATCTTCGGGCCTAGACGGCATCCGCTGGATCGTGGATGATGCGATGAAATTTATCAAGCGCGAAGCCCGTCGTGGGAATGTATACCAGGCCATCGTCTTGGATCCTCCCGCTTACGGCAGAGGTCCAGAAGGGGAAAAATGGATCCTGGAGGAGCAAATCAACGAAATGCTGAAAACCTGTGCAGAGATCCTGGATCCTAAGAATCATTTGCTCATACTCAACATGTATTCCCTGAGTTTTTCTTCCTTGATCGCAGCCAATTTGATCCAAACCAACTTTGGTAGGGTGGAAAATGCAGAGCAAGGGGAATTGTATTTGGAAGAAAGTCAAGGGAAAAAACTTCCTTTGGGCATTTTTTACCGGTTCTCAAGTTTTTGACCTAGATTCAAAATGATCTCCAATCGGCAACTTTTCCTATCCAATTTGGCCCAAACGACGGATTTTCCTTTAGCGATCGAAATCGTGAAGGCAGAAGGAATCTACCTCTACGGACCCCATGGAGAACGCTACCTAGACCTGATCTCTGGCATTGGCGTGAGTAATGTAGGCCATTGCCATCCCAAGGTGGTAGCCGCCATTCATGAACAGGTAGACCAATACCTCCACGTGATGGTCTATGGGGAATACATTCAATCTCCACAAACTCAGTTGGCCAAGGCCTTGGTGGATACACTCCCCACAGGCCTAGACAACGTCTACCTGGTCAATAGCGGTTCGGAAGCCATCGAAGGCGCCATGAAGTTGGCCAAGCGCTACACCAATCGCCGCCACTTGATCTCCTGCACCAATGCCTACCACGGCAGCACCCAGGGTGCACTCAGCATCGGGGGCAATGAGGAATTTAAGCGGGGTTACCGGCCCCTACTACCCGGTACCTCTCAGATTTTTTACGGGAGTTTCTCGGATCTCGCCAAGATCAACGAAGACACTGCCGCAGTAATCATTGAAACTATCCAAGGCGAAGCAGGTATTCGTGTGGCCTGTACCAACTATTTCCAAGCCCTACGCGCTCGATGCACGGAAGTAGGTGCCTTGCTTATTCTGGATGAGATTCAGGCTGGATTCGGTCGAACAGGCACTTTCTGGGCATTTGAACAGTTTGACATCGTCCCAGACATTCTCGTATGTGCCAAAGGAATGGGCGGAGGCATGCCCATTGGCGCATTTGTCGCCAACAAGGAGGTCATGGGGGTATTCAAATCCAATCCCCTACTCGGGCACATTACCACCTTTGGGGGCCATCCGGTATCCGCTGCTGCTTCGCTGGCTACCCTTCGCGTACTTCAAGAGGAGCATTTGATGGAGCGGGTCGAAGAAAAAGCCAAACTTTTCAAATCACTTCTTGTGCATCCGCAAATCAAGGCCATCCGCAACCAAGGATTGATGATGGCCCTAGAATTTGAATCCTTTGACCTGCTCAAACCCATCATCGACCGGGCCATCCAACTGGGAGTAATCACGGATTGGTTCCTATTCTGTGACGATAGCATGCGCATCGCTCCTCCACTGACCATTACTACCGAGCAAATTCAGGAAGCCTGTGCACTGATCCTCCAAGCCATTGATGGGGATTGATTCCACCAATCAAAAAATATACCCTACACCTTTCCATTTTTTATCCTAATTTTCATCTTTTCCAAGACGCATTTCAACTTATGAAAACTACGCTTCGCATTTTCGGCATCTTCCTATTTGTGATTCTCGCAGCCCTTCTCGGTTTTATTTTCTGGTATAGCCCTCAATACGATGGAGAAGTGCAGGTCACTGGATTGACCGAGGAAGTAGACATCCACTTCGATGACTATGGGGTGCCCCATATCTATGCGCAAAATGAAACCGATGCCTACCGCGCTTTGGGTTACATCCATGCCCAAGAGCGCTTGTTCCAGTTGGAAATGATGCGCCGCGTCGGATCAGGTACCCTAGCAGAACTTCTGGGTCCAGATGTAGTGGAGATCGATCAATTTTTCCATACCCTCGGGATCCCGAAGCATGCCAAGGAAAGTACCAAAGCCCTACTCGCTCAAGGCAATAGCCCCTGGAAAAATGCTGCCGAAGCCTACATCGCTGGGGTCAACGAGTTTATCGAGCAAGACAAACTTCCTGTTGAGTACCTACTTCTAGGAAGCAAACCACGTCCCTATACCTTGGATGACATGCACTCCGTCTTGGGTTACATGTCTTTTTCCTTTGCGATGAGTTTGAAGACTGATCCTTTGGTGACGCAAATCGCACGCAAGTGGGGACCCGATTACCTTGCCTCCCTTGCGGTACAGACGCTACCCAATCACCATGTGATTCCGGTCAATTACCCGGATTCCTTAGTGGCCGGAGTCAGTGTAGTCAGTTCCAAACTTACCGCCCTATTGGATAAACTTCCTGCTCCTATGCTCGAAGGATCCAACGCCTGGGTGATCTCGGGTAGCCGCACCGAGTCGGGCAAGGTCCTTTTTGCAAACGATACGCACATTGGCTTTGCTTCTCCATCCGTTTGGTTTGAAGCACATATCGAATACCCCGGATACAGTTTTTATGGCAACCACCTGGCGGGAATCCCTTTTGGTTTGGTAGGCCATAGCCGCCACCACAGCGTGGGCTTGACCATGTTTGAAAACGACGACCAAGACTTTTTTGAAGAAAAATTGAATCCCGCCAATCCCAATGAAATTAGGGTTGGCGACTCCATTTTCCCCATCACCACCCGTACAGAAGTGATTCAGGTTAAAGGGCAGCAACCAATTACCTTCCAAATCAAGGAAACGGTTCACGGACCGATAATCAACTCCGTGGTCAAGGAAATTCAAGCGATGACTTCCAATCCGGTGTCTTCCTGGTGGGTGTACTTACTCGAGCCTACACGTGCCTTAGAGGCCGTTTACCAGATCAATCACGCCTCCACCATGCAGGATGTAGCCAATGCAGCATCTCTCATCCATGCTCCAGGACTCAACATCATGTATGGGGATAGTCTGGGCAACATTGCCTGGTGGGCAGCGGCCAAACTCCCTATTCGAGGAACTGCTGTGCATCCCACCATTTTCGCAGATGGCTCAGATCCCGCAGCACAACCCCAAGGATGGTACCCATTCACGGAAAATCCGCAGAGCATCAATCCTGAATCTGGATTTGTGGCCTCGGCCAACAATCAGCCAGACTCCACCCGATCCGGAATCTTCTTTCCGGGGTACTACTACCCTGGTGAGCGATGGAACCGAATTGCCAAGACGGTGACTTCCAAAAAAGACTGGACCCAAGAATCTCTTGAAGACCTGCAACTGGAAACAATCAATGAAAAATCGGTTCAAAATGCAGACTTCCTGCTCAAACAAGTCAGCCAAGGGAACTTTGAAAAATACGAGGACATCCTTGGTGAACTGGCAGATTGGGAAGGCGACCATGACCTAGGTCATACCGCACCTACCCTCTACTACAAGTGGCTGTACCATACCCTCCGCTTAGCCATGGAAGATGAAATCGGGAAGGAAGGCTTTGAGAGTTACCTCCAAACCTTCATCCTGATCGGTAGCACCTCCCATTTCTTTACGCATGAGGAAAACAAATGGTGGGACAAGAAAAATACCAGCACCAAAGAAACCCGAGCAGAGATCGTGACCGAAGCCTTGAAAGTGAGTTTGGATGAACTAACGCAGCAGTTTGGTGAAGGCCAAGGAGACTGGGAATGGGAAAAGGCAATCACCGTAGAACACCCTCACCCGCTCGGGGCCAAGAAGCCTTTGGACAAACTCTTCAATGTGCGCACGGAAGCGGTGGAAGCCAATGAGGAATCGGTCAACAAGTTGGCCTTCAAATTGAACGGAACCGGGATCTACAAAGTGACTTCTGGACCAGCCATGCGCATCCTGTTGGACTTTGAGAACGTGGAAGAATCCGTGTCCGTTTTGCCTACTGGTAATTCGGGCAACCGCTTCAGCAAGCACTATGCCGACCAGAAAGAACTGTATGTGGAAGGCAAGTACCGTCCTCAATTGATGAATAAGGAGGACATTCTAGATGAGGCGAAAGGAACGTTGAAGTTGATTCCTAGGAAATAGTACTAAGTACCAGGTACAAAGTACAAAGTAGGAAATACGAGGTACCTGCCTTCCGCAGGCAGTCGAAATACGGTATTGAAATTAATGTCTAAAGTTGAAGTGGATGATTGTACGAATCCCTTATTTCACCGAGCTTGCCTGCCGCAGGTAGGCTTGTTCGGTCTATTTCCATAGTATTTCAACTGTATTTCATTTCGAAACTACTTGATACTATCTACTTGATACTTGATACTTTTATGACAAACAACATCACCAATCCGCACTACAACTCCCTCTGGAGCCAGTTTGGTGCCGCGTTGGAGATGCTTGCAGAAAGCATTCAGACCTGTCCAAAGGAGGTATGGGAGAAAAATCAGGTGTTTTCCTTTCAGGCTTACCATACCCTGTTTTTTCTGGATTATTACCTGAGTACAAACCCAGTTGGATTTGCTCCCCCCTCAGAATTTTCCTATTCTGAGTTTGACGAAGATCCTGTAATCGTCATTTTTTCGCAAGCGCTGCTGCTCAAGTACTTGGACTCCTGCCGACAAAAGGCTCAAACCCTGATTGTAGGTTTGGATGAGCAACTCGCCTCCCAACGCTGGATCAATGAATCCAAAACCATGGATTATTCGATCTTCGAAATCCTCTTGTACAACCTCCGTCACGTACAGCACCATGTAGGTCAATTCAACCTCCTCCTTCGGCAAAACATCAATGATGCTCCAGATTGGATAGAAAATCACGTGGAGAGCTAAACTTTTGCTCGGGAGGAGAGTTTTTAGCAAGTAGAAGTATGAAATACGAGGTACGAAATACGGGATTGGGAAATAACTTCGAACGCTGAACGCCGATTGTTGAATGAAGAAGTAGAAAACATCCAATTACCAGAATCACATACTTTGTACTTGGTACAATGCACCTTCCATACAAAAGGTTGGTTTCAAAATGAATGAGCAGTATTCCCCTGCTAGCATAATCCCATACTTGGTACTTTGCCTGCCTGCCGCAGGCAGGTACTTCGTACTTGATACTAAATACTTGATACTTGATACTTATGTCTAAACAATACCCTATCCAAAAAACCGAAGAAGAGTGGCAGAACCAATTGGATCCCCTTTCTTACCAGGTCTTGCGGCAAAAAGGAACCGAAAGACCCTTTACTGGTGCCTATACGCTCAATAAGGAAACAGGCATCTACTCTTGCAAAGGCTGTGGAAACCCAATTTTCCACTCGGACTTCAAATACGACAGCGGCTGCGGTTGGCCTAGCTTTACCCATCCTATCAAAGAAGAGGCCATAGAAGTACACATGGACTACAGCCACTTCATGATTCGAGAAGAGATCCTTTGTGCTTCCTGTGGAGGCCACCTGGGCCACCGCTTCCCCGATGGACCATCAGACAAAGGCGGCATCCGCTACTGCATCAATTCGGTGAGTATGGAGTTTGGAAAATAGTACCAAGTACCAAGTACTAGGTACGAAGTAGAAATACGGGATTGTACAAAGAACCAAGTACCAGGTACAAAGTATCTTTGAAATGGAATTTGGCAATACAAAATGAATTGGTAGAACTATCCTAATAGTAGGATTACATACTTGGTACTTTGTACTTCGTAATTGGTACA
>JACCDP011238944.1_pt1 | contig 93507 bp, 80 predicted proteins | sample 7445841 | NCBI WGS metagenome assembly JACCDP01 (sample SAMN15323441, study PRJNA562643) | freshwater metagenome | isolation source: river surface water | place: USA:Blue River Watershed | collected 2017-08-17
CGTCGAAGCCGAGCAGCGTCATGGCGTACACCATGACCGGGCGGGCCTCGCGTTCGACTTCACGGCCCGAGCGAGCCAGCTTGTAGAGCGGCTGCCCCTGATGTTTCAGTGCCGAATACATCGGCGGCGTCTGCTCGATGGCGCCGACGAAGGCCGGAATCGCCGCGCGGATCGCCGCCTCGGTGACGTGCGCGGCCGAGCGCTGCTCGATCACGCGGCCCTCGGCGTCGGCGGTGTCGGTGCGCTCGCCCAGCTTCAGCGTGGTGCGATAACGCTTGTCCGAATCCAGCAGGAACTGCGACAGCTTGGTGGCCTCGCCGAAGCACAGGGGCAACACCCCGGTGGCCAGCGGATCGAGACTGCCGGTGTGCCCCGCCTTCTCGGCCTCGAACAGGTGCTTCACCTGCTGCAGGCAGGCGTTCGAGCTCATGCCCGTCGGCTTGTCCAGCACCAGAATGCCGTCGATGTCACGGCCCTTGGGCTTGCGATATTGCGCCACGTCCCGCCTCGGTGTCTGTCCGCTCAGGATTCGTGTTCGGCGTCGGCCGCCAGTGCCCGGTCGATCAGCGACGACAGGTACTGGCCTCGCGCCACGCTCTGATCGTAGTGAAAGATCAGACGCGGCGTCGTGCGCAGACTGCTGCGCTTTGCCAGCAAGGTGCGCAGATAGCCGGATGCCGCATTCAGGGCCTTGATGCTCTCTTCCACTTCCAGTCGATCCAGCGCACCGGCCTTTTCGAGCGTGACGCCCGGCGCCAGGCCGGACACGCCCTCGACGGAGCCCATCACGGTGACATAGACATCGGCATGGGCCAGATCGCGACTGACCTTGACGCCAGTCACCGACACCATGCCCACGCGCGGATCATTCACTTCCAGCTGGATCAGCTGGGCCAGCTCGCGCTGGATCTGATCCGCCACGCGCTGCAGTCTGGGCGATACCTTGCTCATCTGGGTTCCCGCTGTCTCAGAGTGTCCTGGCGACCGCAGTGGTCTGGTAGACCTCGATCTTGTCGCCGATCTGCACGTCGGTGTAGTTCTTCACGCCGATACCACACTCCATGCCCATGCGCACGGAGCTGGCCTCGTCCTTGAAGCGACGCAGCGACTCCAGTTCGCCCTCGAAGATCACCACGTTGTTGCGCAGCACGCGGATGGGCTTGGCGCGATAGACCGTGCCTTCGATGACCATGCTGCCGGCGATCTGACCGAACTTGGGCGAATTGAAGACATCGCGCACTTCGGCCACGCCAAGGATCTCCTCGCGCATTTCCGGGGTCAGCATGCCGCTCAGGATGGCCTTCGCGTCGTCGATCACGTTATAGATGATGTTGTAGTAGCGCAGCTCCAGGCCTTCGCTCTCGATGATCTGCCGGGCGGACTTGTCGGCCCGCACGTTGAACCCGATGATCATGGCCTTGGAGGTCGCTGCCAGCTGGGCGTCGGTTTCGGAGATGCCCCCCACGCCGGCGGAAACGATGTTCACCTGCACCTCGTCGTTGCCCAGCTTATGCAGCGAGGACACGATGGCCTCGAGCGAGCCGCGCACGTCGGTCTTCAGCACCACATTCATCACGCCCACATTGGCGCGGCCGATGCCGGCAAACATGGCTTCAACCTTGTTGGTCTGCTGCATGGCCACCTTGCTGTCCTTGTGGCGCTCGCGACGCTGGGCTGCCACTTCCTTGGCCATCTTCTCGTCGGCCACGACCACGAACTCATCGCCCGCCTCCGGCACGCCGTTCAGACCAAGAATCTCGACGGGGATGGACGGTCCGGCACTCTTCACGGATTGACTCATCTCGTCGATCAGCGCACGCACGCGACCGAACTCATGGCCGACCAGCACCACGTCGCCCACTTTCAGGGTGCCGTTCTGCACCAGCACGGACGCCACGGGACCACGCCCCTTGTCCAGCCGCGACTCGATGACCACGCCCTTGCCCGGCGCATCCACGTGGGCCTTCAGCTCCAGCAGTTCCGCCTGCAACAGAATGGCTTCCAGCAGCGCATCGATGCCCTGCCCCGTGTGGGCAGAGACTTCCACGAACTGGGTGTCGCCACCCCAGGCATCGGAGATCACGTTCAGATTCGCGAGTTCGCTGCGCACGCGATCCAGGTCGATGTCCGGCTTGTCGACCTTGTTGATTGCCACCACCAGTGGCACGCCAGCGGAGCGGGCATGCTGGACGGCCTCTTCCGTCTGCGGCTTCACACCGTCATCCGCCGCCACCACCAGGACAACGACGTCCGTGGCCTTGGCACCGCGGGAACGCATGGCACTGAACGCCGCGTGACCGGGAGTGTCCAGGAAGCAGATCATGCCGCCGGGTGTTTCGACGTGGTAGGCACCGATGTGCTGCGTGATGCCCCCGGCTTCATGCGACACCACGGAGGCCTTGCGGATGTAGTCGAGCAGCGAAGTCTTGCCGTGGTCGACGTGGCCCATGACGGTCACCACCGGTGCACGGGGCACTGACTCGGCGCCTTCGTCGTAGGCGATGGATTCGTACAGGCTCTCTTCCAGCGCATCCGAGGACACGAACTTGACCGTGTGGCCCATTTCCTCGACCAGCAGCGTGGCCGTATCCTGATCCAGCACCTGGTTGATAGTGGCCATCACGCCCATCTTGAACAGCACCTTGATGACCTCGGCGGACTTGACCGACATCTTCTGTGCCAGATCAGTGACCGAGTTGGCCTCGCCGATGGCGATCTCGCGGGAAATGAACTCGGTCGGCTTCTCGAAACCGTGCTGCTTGGTGGCGCGCGACTTGCTCTTGCGCCCGCCGCGGCGTCCGCGACCATCACCGTACTCGCTGTCCTCGAGCACGAAGTCATCCACGCGGCCCTTGACCTGCTTTCTGGCCGGGGCCTTGTCCTTCTTGCGGAAGTCGCCCTTGTCATCATCCTTGGCACCGGGCTGATCCTTCTTGCCGCTCTTGCTGGCATCCGGGCGTGCAGCCGGCGCTGCAGGAGCCGGACGACGCGCATCGGCATGCTCCGCGGAGCGCTCGGCGGGTCTTTCTGCTGCAGACTTCTCGGGCGCTGCCGGCACCGGGTCAACCGACGTTTCCTGGCGGACTTCCACTTCTGCCTGCGCTGCGCCGGGCTCGGCCTGCACCTGGAATTCCTGCGCCTGCGCGGCCAGTTCGTCCGACTGCTCCTGCGCGTCGCTGCTCTCTGCCTCGCCCGGCAGCTCGCTGCGCTTCACATAAGTGCGCTTCTTGCGCACTTCCACGGCAATGGTCTTGCCGCGGCCATGACTGCCGGCAGACTTCAGCGTCTCGACAGTCTTGCGCTTGAGCGTGATCTTCTTGGGAGCGGTATCCGTCGCTTCCTTGTCGCCATGGCTGCGCCGCAAGAACAGCAACAAGGTGTTCTTGTCGTCGTTGGAGATCGGATCTTCCGCCTTCGTGTGGGGCAGACCCGCCTCCTTCACCTGGGAAAGAAGTCTCTCGACTGAAACTCCAACAACCTTGGCGAGTTCACTGACTGTTACATCTGCCATTTACCTACTCCTGATTACCCTTGCCGTCCGACCCGGACTCCTGCTGCCTGTGTCTTGCTGCGCCTGTCTGCGCTCACTCGAACCAGGGCGCCCTTGCTGTCATGATCAGCTTGCCTGCACGTTCTTCGTTCATGCCGTCGATGTCCATGAGATCGTCAATGGACTGCTCAGCCAGATCTTCCATGCTCAGCACGCCCTTGCCTGCAAGAGCCAGCGCCAGGGTGTCGTCCATGCCTTCCATGTTGCGCAGATCATCCGCGATATTCGCACTGGAGAGCCCTTCCTCGGAGGCGATCGCCTGCGTCAGCAGGGCATCCTTGGCACGGTTGCGCAACTCGTTCGCGATGTCCTCGTCGAAACCGTCGATGCTCAGGATCTCTTCCAGTGGCACGTAGGCGATCTCCTCCAGCGAGGTGAAACCCTCGCTGACCAGCACTTCGGCGACTTCTTCGTCCACATCGAGCTTGCTCACGAACATTTCGACGAAGCCACTGGTTTCCTGCTGCTGCTTCTCGGTGGCTTCGGCCACGCTCATCACGTTGATGGTCCAGCCGGTCAGCTCGCTGGAAAGACGCACATTCTGCCCGTTGCGACCGATGGCCTGGGCGAGATTCTCTTCCTCGACGGCGACATCCATGGTGTGGCTGTCTTCATCCATGATGATCGAGGCCACTTCCGCAGGCGCCATGGAATTGATCACGAGCTGCGCGGGATTGTCGTCCCACAGGATGATGTCGATGCGCTCGTTCGCCAGTTCGTTGGAGACGACCTGCACACGCGAACCGCGCATGCCTACGCAGGCTCCGACCGGGTCGATGCGACCATCATTGGTGCGCACAACGATCTTGGCACGGGAGCCCGGGTCACGGGCAGCCGCCTTGATCTCGATGACTTCCTCGGCGATCTCGGGCACTTCGATCTTGAACAGTTCGATGAGCATGCCGGGATCGGTGCGACTCAGGAAAAGCTGCGGACCACGCGGCTCGGAACGCACGTCCAGCAACAGGGCACGAATGCGGTCGCCCACGCGGAAGTTCTCACGAGGAATCATGTGTTCGCGAGCGAGCAAGCCCTCGGCATTGCCTCCCAGGTCGACCAGCACGCTTTCGCGGGTGACTTTCTTGACCGTTCCAGAAATGAGCTTGCCAATCTTGTGGCGGTATTCGGCGATGATGATGTCACGCTCAGCCTCACGCACCTTCTGCACGATGACTTGCTTGGCGGTCTGCGCCGCTATGCGGCCAAACTCGATGTTCGCGATCTTTTCTTCCCAGACACCCCCGATGACAGCCTGTGGGTCCTTCTCAAGAGCCTGCTCGAGTGTGAGCTGCGCCCCCTTGCCGGTGAACTCCTCGTCACTGACGATGTTCCAGACGCGGAAGGTCTCGTATTCGCCGGTCTTGCGGTCGACACGCACGCGACAATTCATGTCGTCGTCTTCATAGTATTTCTTGGTGGCAGTGGCCAACGCGGACTCGACAGCTTCGAAAATCACTTCGCGTGCGACGCCTTTCTCATTGGAAACCGCATCCGCGACCAACAGAATCTCTTTACTCATCATAATCGTGTCACCTTACTCCAGAGGTCTTCTCGCCTTCTGCCAAATCCCGACAGGTGTCGGGCCCGTCCTGTGTCGGATTGCCGACCTTTCAGTACACCAGATTGGCTTTGTCCACGGCCGAAAAAGGAAAAGTGACTTCCTTTTCGTCCACCAGGAGGCAGATCTGGTCTGCCTCCGCTCTTTGAATCACGCCCTTGAACTTGCGTCGCCCTTCCAGCGGCGAACGCAGCCGAACATTCACCACGCTGCCAAGAAAACGCGCGAAATGCGCATGGTCGAACAAGGGCCTGTCCATGCCGGGTGAAGACACTTCCAGGGTGTATTCGCCCGCTATGGGATCCTCAACATCGAAGATGCCGCTGATCTGACGACTGACACGCTCACAGTCATCGATGGTGATGCCGTCGTCGGGCTTGTCGATATAGATGCGCAGGATACTGCTGCGCCCCTGTCCCACCTGATCGACCCCCCAGAGGGTGACACCCAGCGCCTCGACGGTTGGACGGATCATGTCGGCAATCGCGACCAGATTATTGCTCACTATGTTGACCACCTGTTTGCTTGCATGCCACTCACAAAACCATTTCGCACAAATAAAAAATGGGCCTGCGGCCCACTCCTGAATTCCTGATTTTTGCATCGCCTGGTCAGTGCGACCTGGGATGTGGAGCAAAACAGCCCGGCATTCGGCACGAAATCCGTGCCTAACAAAAAGCCCCGGATGGGGCTTCGATACTGCAACGCATTGCATCTACTTCTGCCGGCATGGCGGGCCAGACACCATGCTGCATTGACTCGGGGCTGGCACTGCGTGCTTCCCGAAAATTGGTAGCGGGGGCAGGATTTGAACCTACGACCTTCGGGTTATGAGCCCGACGAGCTGCCAGACTGCTCCACCCCGCAACAAATCGTGAATTCTGATGTGTCGCTTGCGCAATCAATGCCACTGGCTAGTGCACTGAATCCCTGCTTTCTACTCAGGGGCCGGAATTATACTGAGACCCCTTCAAAACGGTCAAGCAAAAGGATTGGAATCCTCTGAAAACCTGCGCGCCGCCTGTTGCGTTGCGCGCATCCTGCAACTGGTGCCGAAGGCGAGACTTGAACTCGCACGACCAAAGGTCACTACCCCCTCAAGATAGCGTGTCTACCAATTTCACCACTTCGGCTTGAACTCTTTTCAATTCTTCAATTGCCCGGCGCGGGCGTCGCAGGAGCCGGCTCGGGCACTGCAGGCACATCGCTGGCGGCTGCATCAGTCGCGGCTTCCACCTGCGGAACGTCGCTGGTCGGGGCGGCCGGCTGGGACAGCAATTCAGGGTTGACGATGGGCAACCCCTCGACGACACCGGCACTGGTATTCTGCTTCGCGAAAATCGCCAGCGTCAGGCTGGTGATGAAGAAGATCGTGGCGGCGATGGAAGTGGAGCGCGTCAGGAAATTGCCTGACCCCGCACTGCCAAACACTGTCTGCGATGCACCACTGCCGAATGCCGCGCCTGCGTCAGCGCCCTTGCCCTGTTGCAGCAGCACCAGTCCGACGATCGCGATGGCGGCGATCACGTGCACGACGATTACCAAGGTTTCCATTGCCTGCCCACACTCTTGCAAATCGATATGAATTCTTCCGGCTTGAGGGACGCACCGCCCACCAGGCCACCGTCTATGTCTTGCTGCGCGAACAACTGCGCCGCGTTCTCTGCCATCACGCTGCCACCGTAGAGAATTCTCACGGTCTCGGCAAGCGCTGCGCTCGCGTCGCACAATACACGCCTGATGAAGGCGTGCATTGCCTGCGCCTGTTCCGGCTCTGCCGTCCTGCCGGTGCCGATCGCCCAGACTGGCTCGTAGGCCACGACCAATCTTCCGAGCGCCTCACCTTCACAATGATCCAGCACCGCGCCCAGTTGTCTCGCCACCACCGCATCAGCCCGCCCGGCTTCGCGCTCTTCGAGCGTCTCACCCACACAGACAATCGGGGCTATGCCGGCCAGCAATGCAGCTTCACACTTCTGCGCCACTTCGGCGTCGGTTTCACCCGCGTAGCGGCGTCGCTCCGAATGCCCGGCAATGACGTAACGCACACCGAATTCGGCCAGCATGGCGGCCGACACGTCGCCCGTGAAGGCACCACTTGCCTGCGCATGAACGTTCTGCGCCCCCACCGCGATCGCACGACCCTGCAACATTTGCTGACATAGGGAAAGGTAGGGAGCCGGTGGACAAACCACCACTTCCGCACCGTCCTGCTCGTTGCCGAGCGCCTGAACCAGTGAGTGCAACAGCCCGGTAATCGTGGCGCCGGAACCGTGCATTTTCCAGTTACCAGCGACTAGACTTCGGCGCATTCACATAACCTTGTGCAGAGGTGCGTCTGACATCGGGAAAACGGGGCGCAAATATACCCAAGTTGCCAAGGGCTTGCAACCTGATACGCCCGACCCTGCCGGTCAGGCATGCTGCTTGACCTGCTGCGCCAGCTCTTCCGCAAGTCGCTGCACGAGTGCCGCATCTTCGCCTTCCACCATCACGCGGACCACGGGCTCGGTGCCGGAAGGACGCAGCAGCACCCGTCCCTTGCGACCAAGCGTCGCCTCCACCACTGCCACCGCCTCGCGAATGGCAGGAGCTGAGTCCAGCCGCTTCTTGTCCGTCACCTTCACATTGATCATCGTCTGCGGGAATTTCACCATCTTGCTGCGCAGCTCATGCAGGCTGGAGCCTGTGCTGATCATGGCATAAAGCGTTTGCAGCGCCGACACGATGCCATCGCCGGTGGTGGACACGTCCAGACAGATGATGTGGCCGGATGATTCCCCCCCCAGCTCCCACTTCCGCTGCTTGAGTTCCGCCATGACATAGCGATCACCGACCGCAGCTCGAGCAAACGGAATGTCGAGGGCCTCGAGCCCCAGCTGCAGACCGAGATTGCTCATCAGCGTACCGATGACACCGCCGAAATCAACATTGCGGCGACGTCTGTCGCGGGCAATCACGTACAGGATCTCGTCTCCATCCACCACATTGCCGAGATGATCGACCATGATCAGGCGATCGCCATCCCCATCGAAGGCCACTCCCAGATCGGCCTGTTCTGCCAGGACCTCGCGCACGAGTGCATCGGTGCAGGTGGAGCCGCACTGATCGTTGATATTGAGCCCATTGGGCGAGGCACCGATGGTCTTCACCGTCGCACCAAGCTCACGAAACACATTGCTGGCGATGTGATAGGTGGATCCATTCGCACAGTCGACAACGAGCTTCAAGCCAGTCAGCTTCATTTCCGAAGGCACCGTGCCCTTGCAGTATTCGATGTAGCGACCACTGGCATCCGTGATTCGGGAGGCCTTGCCGATCAATTGGGAATCCACTGTCGTGATGGGTCGTTCGAGGTATTCCTCGATGGCGAACTCCAGCTCATCCGGCAGCTTGGATCCGTCACCCGAGAAGAACTTGATGCCATTGTCTTCGAAGGGATTGTGCGAGGCGCTGATGACAATCCCGGCCTGCGCGTGGAAGGTCCGCGTGAGATAGGCAACCGCTGGCGTTGGCATCGGCCCCAGCAGATTGATGTCGATACCGGCCGCCGTGAGGCCGGCCTCGAGCGCCGCTTCGAACATGTAGCCCGAAATGCGGGTGTCCTTGCCGATGAGAATCTTGCTGCGAGCGCGATCGGACTTGGCGAAGACCTTGCCAGCCGCCCAGCCCAGCTTCAACATGAAGTCGGGCGTGATGGGGTGCTCGCCGACACGACCACGAATGCCGTCGGTCCCGAAATACTTCTTCTCTGCTTTCTTGTTTTTCATTCCCTTACCTGTCTCTCAATGACTTGCGCCTGACCAGGCGCGGTGGACTCTGATGGCGTCGACGACCGGCGCCACGTCATGAGTGCGGATGATCGCGGCGCCGCCCTGCAGCGCGAGCACGCTTGCCGCGACACCGGCATGGATGCGCTCGTCAACCGGCCTCCCGGTGACAGCGCCGAGCATGGATTTGCGGGACATGCCGACCAGCAACGGCAGCCCGAGCCCCTGGAATTGCGACAGCTCACGCAGGAGCCGGTAGTTCTGTTCGACACTCTTGCCGAATCCAAACCCGGGGTCGACCAGCAGACGCGAGCGCGCAATGCCGTGCCCGATGCAGATATCCACTCGCTCCGCCAGAAATGCACGCACCTGCGCCACGACATCCTCGTACTGCACATCCTGTTGCATGGTGCCCGGCTCGCCGCGCATGTGCATCAGGCAGATGGCGACATCCAGTCCGGCAACCGCCGCCAGCGCCCCCGGTCGCCTCAGCGCCCGCACGTCGTTGACGAGCCCGGCCCCGGCCGCGATGGCTTCCACCATGACGACAGGAGTGCTGGTATCCACGGAGATGGCGATATCGAGCCGGGCCCGGATGGCTTCTATCACCGGAATCACTCGATCGAGCTCTTCCTGTGCGCTGAGGCTTGCCGCGCCAGGTCGAGTGGACTCGCCTCCTACATCAAGGAGAGCAGCGCCTTGCTGCAGCATGCGATCAGCCAGCGCCAGCGCCTTGTCAACCGACACCTTGAAGCCGGCGGATGCACCGGAAGCGAGCCGCCCCCCGTCAGAGAACGAGTCGGGGGTGGCGTTGACGATTCCCATGACGACGGGAACAGAGAGGTCGATGACTTGGTCACCGACCTTGAGGAATGTGCCGCTCACTCAGTTGTCCTGCAATGCGCCAGTCAGACTTCGCTGGCGGGGCCTCCGATGGGGCTGTCTGCAGAGGCATCCGCCGCACGTCCGCTGGTGCGGGCCGAGCCGGAACCGGAATCGCTCTGCGACCAGTCCGCGGGCAGCCTGGGCTTCATGCCGGCCATGATGTCGTTGATCTGATCGGCATCGATGGTTTCGTACTCCAGCAGCGCGTCCTTCATCAACTCCAGCTTGTCGCGGTTTTCTTCCAGCAGGCGCTTCGCCCGACCATAACACTCGTCGATGATGCGCTTGATCTCTTCGTCTATGACCTTGGCAGTCTCGCCCGAGTGCGCCTTCGAATGCGAGGCAGTGGAACGTCCGAGGAACACTTCGCCATCGTCTTCGGCATACATCAGCGGACCGAGCTTTTCCGACAGACCCCACTTGGTGACCATGTTGCGCGCCATGTCGGTCGCACGCTGGATGTCGTTGGAAGCACCCGTGGTGACCCCCTCGCTGCCCAGCGTCATTTCCTCGGCGATGCGACCGCCGTAAAGACTGCAGATCATGCTGAGAATGCCCTGCTTGCTCAGACTGTAGCGGTCTTCCTCGGGCAGGAACATGGTGACGCCCAGAGCGCGACCGCGCGGAATGATGCTGACCTTGTAGACAGGGTCATGTTCCGGCACCAGACGTCCCACGATGGCATGGCCGGACTCGTGGTAGGCCGTGTTGAGCTTTTCCTTGTCGGACATGACCATGGACTTGCGCTCGGCGCCCATCATGATCTTGTCCTTGGCCTTCTCGAACTCTTCCATGGTGACCAGCTTGCGATTGCTGCGCGCAGCGAACAGGGCCGCCTCGTTCACGAGATTGGCCAGGTCCGCGCCGGAGAAGCCGGGCGTGCCGCGGGCAATCACGGCCGCATTGACGCGCTCATCGATGGGCACCTTGCGCATGTGCACCTTGAGAATCTGTTCGCGGCCACGGATATCGGGCAGGCCGACGACCACCTGACGGTCGAAGCGGCCGGGACGCAGCAGCGCAGGGTCAAGCACATCGGGGCGGTTGGTGGCGGCGATCACGATGATGCCGTCATTGGCCTCGAAGCCATCCATTTCCACCAGCAACTGGTTCAATGTCTGCTCACGTTCGTCATGTCCGCCGCCGAGCCCGGCACCCCGGTGACGACCGACAGCGTCGATCTCGTCGATGAAGATGATGCAGGGTGACTGCTTCTTGGCCTGGTCGAACATGTCGCGTACGCGGGACGCACCGACACCCACGAACATCTCGACGAAGTCGGAACCCGAGATCGAGAAGAAGGGCACCTTGGCCTCACCGGCGATGGCCTTGGCGAGCAGGGTCTTGCCCGTTCCCGGCTGGCCCACCATCAGGATGCCGCGGGGAATGCGGCCGCCAAGGCGCTGGAACTTGTCCGGCTCACGAAGGAAGTCCACCAGTTCCTTGACGTCTTCCTTGGCTTCGTCCACACCTGCCACGTCGGCGAAGGTCACCTTGATCTGATCCTCACCCAGCAGCTTGGCCTTGCTCTTGCCGAAGGACATCGGGCCACCCTTGCCGCCCGCACCGCCACCCTGCATCTGGCGCATGAAGAAGAAGAACAGACCGATGATGATCAGGATAGGAAAGCTGGCCACCAGCAACTGCGACCAGATGCTCTGCCGCTCCGGCTCCGAACCGACGATCTCGACACCGTTGTTGAAGAGGTCGTTCATCAGCTGATCATCGCCAATCATGGGGATGGTCGTGGTGAACTGGGTATTGTCCACGCGGCGCCCGGTGACTGAGATGCCGGCGATCGTGACGGAGCGCACCTGGCCTGCACGCACCTCCTTCACGAAGTCTGAATAAGTCACGGATACAGTGCTTGTCTCCTGATTGATGTTGTTGAACACCGTCAGCAGGACTGCAGCGATGACCATCCAGAGCAGTAGATTCTTTGCCATGTCGTTCAAGGGATTATCCCCCTATCTCAGTGAAATCGAAGTTGATCGGCAGCCAAGGAGACCTTGAGCGGCACCGATCCATTGCAGGCCGTCGTGTCTGCCTGTGATGTGCGTGCACACCAGGCATATTGGGAGTTGATCCGGATATTACAAGATCGCCCCCGGAAAAGTCCAAGCAATGCCGGGCGCGGCCAGGAGCGCGGCGGTTGTGTAATTCTCGTGCTGGGCTACAATGGCGCCTCCTTTGAAACCGGGCAGCGCCCGCCGACCCATGCGAATCCCATGACACTGCCCGCACAAGACAAGAAGCGTTTCCGCACCATCGCACACTCCCTCTCACCGATCGTCACCATCGCCCAGAAGGGCCTGGCCGAGAGCGTGCTCAAGGAGATCGACCGCGCCCTGGAAGAGCACGAACTCATCAAGCTCAAGATCTTTGCAGCCGACAGGGACGCCAGAAGGGAGATCATTGCCGAAGTGTGTGAACTCTCCAGAGCGGAACTGGTGCAGAGTATCGGCAACATCGCCGTTCTCTACCGTGCGGCGGCGCGGCCGGACCCGCGACTGTCGAACATCCTGCGTCACAAGAGCCACTGAGCCGGTTCCGGCGCAGGACGTCCTTCAGAGGTGTTCCACCGCCTCGATCTCGTAATGAATGTCGCCTGCCGGCGCCTTCACCACGATCTCGTCACCCACTTCCTTGCCCATGATCGCACGAGCGATCGGCGAGCCGACCGAGATGCGCCCGGCGCGAACGTCTGCCTCGTCCTCACCCACGATCTGGTAGACCACGCTGGCATCGGTCGCCACATTGAGCAGGGTCACTGTCGTGCCGAAGATCACGCGCCCTGTGGGCTTGATGGCACGCACATCGATGACCTCGGCGTCAGCCAGCTTGCCTTCGATCTCCTTGATGCGCCCTTCGCAGAAGCTCTGCTGTTCGCGCGCCGCGTGATACTCGGCGTTCTCGCGCAGATCACCATGCTCGCGAGCTTCGGCGATCGCCGCGATGATGCGGGGCCGGCGCTCGGTCTTCAGCTCGTTCAGTTCAGCGCGCAGACGCTCGGCGCCAGCGACGGTCATCGGCACTTTTCTCATAGTTCCGCGTGCAGCTCCTGAATGGTGTAAACGGAGAGATTGTCACCGTGGATCAGGGCCTCGCAGACGGCCAGCGCACCGGCGATGGTGGTGGTGCAGGCTACATCGTGCCGCAGCGCAGTGCGCCGAATGATGGAGGAATCGGCGATGGCCTGCTTGCCCTCGGTGGTGTTGACCACCAGCTGCACCTGATCGTTCTTCATCATGTCGACGATGTGCGGTCGACCTTCGTTGACCTTGTTGACCACCGTGACCGGCAGCCCGGCAGCGCTGATCACCGCCCCAGTGCCCTGGGTGGCGATGAGATTGAAGCCCAGTCTGTCGAGCTTGCGGGCCACTTCCACCACCTTGGGCTTGTCGGCGTCGCGCACGCTGATGAACACCGTGCCGCTGTTCTTGATTTCCTCGCCCGCCCCCAGCTGCGACTTCGCGAAGGCCTCGGCAAAGGTGCGCCCGACGCCCATCACTTCGCCGGTGGATTTCATTTCCGGCCCGAGGATCGGATCGACGCCGGGGAACTTGTTGAAGGGGAACACCGCCTCCTTGACAGCGAAATTCTTAGGCACGATCTCCTTGGTGAAACCCTGCTCCCTGAGGCTGGTGCCTGCCATGCAGCGCGCAGCAACCTTGGCCAGCGAAACCCCGATGCACTTGGACACGAACGGCACTGTGCGCGACGCCCGCGGGTTGACCTCGATGATGTAGATCTCGCCGTCCTGGTAGGCCAGCTGTGTGTTCATCAGGCCTACCACGCCCAGTTCCTTCGCCAGCATGCTGACCTGCTCACGAATGCGGTTCTGCACATCCATCGGCAGGTTGTAGGGCGGCAGCGAACAGGCTGAATCGCCGGAATGCACCCCGGCCTGTTCGATGTGCTGCATAATCGCGCCCACGACGACCAGCTCGCCATCACTCACCAGATCGACATCGATCTCGATGGCGGAATTGAGGAAGTAGTCGAGCAATACCGGGCTTTCATTGCCGACCTTGACCGAGGTGCGCATGTAGCGGCGCAGCTCTTCCTCGTTGTAGACGATCTCCATGGCACGGCCGCCGAGCACATAGGAAGGACGCACCACCAGCGGATAGGTAATCTGCGCGGCAGCCGCGATGCTCTCTTCCACACTGCGCACGATGCAGTTCGGCGGTTGCTTGAGGCCGAGCTTGCGGATCAGCTGCTGGAAGCGCTCGCGGTCCTCTGCCAGGTCGATCGCATCCGCCGATGTGCCGATGATGGGAACACCGGCCGCCTCCAGTCGCGTGGCAAGATTCAGCGGTGTCTGGCCGCCGAACTGCACGATCACACCTTGCGGGCGCTCAAGCGCGACGATCTCCATCACATCCTCGAAAGTCACGGGCTCGAAGAACAGACGGTCAGAAATATTGTAATCGGTGGATACGGTCTCGGGGTTGCAGTTGACCATGATGGTCTCGTATCCATCCTCGCGCATGGCGAGCGCCGCGTGCACACAGCAGTAGTCGAACTCAATGCCCTGACCGATGCGGTTCGGTCCGCCACCAAGCACCATGATCTTCTTGCGATCCGAGGGCAGCGCTTCGCATTCTTCCTCATAGGTCGAATACATGTAGGCGGTGGCCGAGGCAAACTCCGCCGCACAAGTGTCCACACGCTTGTACACCGGTCGCACGTTCAGCGCATGTCGATGACGCTGCACGCTCAACTCCGGCACTTGCAGCAGTGCGGCGATGCGCGAATCCGAGAAGCCCTTCTGCTTCAGGCGGAACAGGGTGTCGCGATCAATGCTTTCCAGGCTCATCGCGGCAATGCGCGACTCTTCCTGAATGATGTCCTCGATCTGCACGAGGAACCAAGGGTCGACACCCGTTAGCTCGGAGACGGTCTCCACGCTCCAGCCCTGGCGGAAGGCATCCCCGATGTACCAGATGCGCTCACCACCGGCATCCATCAATTCACGCTTGAGAATATCCATGGCATCGCTCAAGCCCGTGTCGAGAATCGGGTCGAAACCTGACACACCCACTTCCAGTCCTCGCAGAGCCTTTTGCACCGATTCCTGGAAGGTACGTCCGATGGCCATCACTTCTCCGACAGATTTCATCTGCGTGGTGATGCGGTCATTGGTCTCAGGGAACTTCTCGAACGTGAAGCGCGGGATCTTGGTGACGACATAGTCGATGCTCGGCTCGAAAGACGCCGGTGTGGCTCCTCCGGTGATCTCGTTGCGCAGCTCATCCAGGGTATAACCCACGGCCAGCTTAGCGGCGACGCGAGCGATGGGAAAGCCCGTCGCCTTGGACGCCAGTGCCGAGGAGCGCGACACTCGGGGGTTCATCTCGATGATGACCAGGCGGCCGGTGCGCGGGCACATGCCGAACTGCACATTGGAACCGCCGGTTTCCACACCGATCTCGCGCAGCACCGCAATGGCGGCATTGCGCAGGATCTGGAATTCCTTGTCGGTCAGCGTCTGCGAGGGCGCCACGGTTATGGAATCCCCGGTATGCACGCCCATGGCATCGAAGTTCTCTATGGTGCAGACGATGATGCAGTTGTCGTTGCGATCACGCACGACTTCCAGCTCGTATTCCTTCCAGCCGATGAGCGACTCGTCGATCAGCAACTCCTTGATGGGAGAGAGCTCCAGACCGCGCGTGCAGATCTCGATGAATTCTTCCTTGTTGTAGGCGATGCCTCCACCGCTGCCGCCCAGCGTGAACGAGGGACGGATGATGCAGGGGAAGCCGACCATGTCGAGCGCCGCAAAGGCCTCGTCCATGTTGTGTGCCATGCCGTGGGCAGGCGTCTCCAGTCCGATGGACTTCATGGCGCGGTCGAACAGCTCGCGGTTCTCCGCCTTGTCGATGGCTTCGCAGCTCGCGCCGATCAGCTCGACACCGTACTTCGCCAGCACGCCGTTGCGGTGCAGGTCCAGCGCACAGTTGAGAGCCGTCTGACCGCCCATGGTCGGCAGGATCGCATCGGGACGCTCGCGGGCGATGATCTTCTCGACAATCTGCCAGGTCACCGGCTCTATGTAGGTGGCATCGGCCATCGCCGGATCGGTCATGATGGTCGCCGGGTTGGAGTTGACCAGAATGACGCGGTACCCCTCTTCACGCAGCGCCTGACAGGCCTGGGCTCCAGAGTAGTCGAATTCACAGGCCTGGCCGATGACGATAGGACCGGCGCCGATGATGAGGATACTGTTTATGTCGGAACGTTTTGGCATATTCAAACCGTAGCTTCTGGCGCGGCCGAGCGACTTGGTGAGCGCACGGCGGCTTGTTTTTCGTTGCAGCCCGGACCAGCAGTCCGGGCAGGACTGGGTCTAGCGACTGGCTCTTGCTTTCATCAGATCAATGAAGTGATCAAAGAGCGAGGTGATGTCGTGCGGGCCCGGGCTCGCTTCCGGATGTCCCTGGAAGGCAAACGCAGGCTTGTCTGTTCGTTCGATCCCCTGCAGGGTGCCATCGAACAAGGATCGATGGGTCGCCTTCAGGTTGGCCGGCAGACTGGTTTCATCCACGGCAAAGCCATGGTTCTGGCTGGTGATGGACACTGTCCCATCGGCAATGCGTTGTACCGGATGATTCGCGCCATGGTGGCCAAGCCGCATCTTGACCGTGCTGGCACCGCAGGCCAGGGCCAGGATCTGGCAACCGAGGCAAATGCCGAAGATCGGGATATCGGTCTCGAGGAAGCGCTTCGTCGCCGCAATCGCATAGTCGCACGGAGCAGGATCGCCCGGGCCGTTGGACAGGAAAATGCCATCTGGATTGAGCGCCAGCACCTCGTCGGCAGACGTTTGCGCGGGCACCACGGTGACGCGGCAGTTGCGCTCGGCGATCATGCGCAAAATGTTGGTCTTGATGCCGAAGTCGTAGGCCACGACGTGGAAGGGCTTGTCGAACACAGCGCTCTGGTGACCCTTGGACCACTGCCAGACGCCTTCGGTCCACTCATAGGGCTGCTTGACCGTGACTTCCCTGGCCAGATCCATGCCCTTAAGCCCGGGGAAAGCGCGAGCTTCCTGCAGCGCTCGCGCCTCGCCGTGCTCTTCGAGCGCCTTGCCGGTCAGCAGACAACCGTTGAGCGGGCCCTTGTCACGCAGCAGTCGGGTGAGGCGACGGGTGTCGATCTCGGCGATCGCCACCACGTTGCGTTCGCGCAGGAAGTCATCGAGAGTCTGCTGATTGCGCCAGTTGCTGGAAATGCGCGACAGATCCCGGATCACCAGGCCCGAGGCCCAGACCTTGGCGGACTCATTGTCCTCGTCGTTGGTGCCGGTGTTGCCGATGTGCGGATAAGTCAGCGTGACGATCTGACGGGCGTAGGACGGATCGGTGAGGATCTCCTGATAGCCGGTCATGGACGTATTGAATACGACCTCGCCGCTGGACAGTCCGTGCGCTCCGATGGCGCGGCCGCGAAAGATACTGCCATCTTCCAATGCCAGTACTGCTGAGTTACTCAATGCATTCTCCAGGACTAATCGCAAAATCCGGGTGAAAAAAAGCGGAATGAAACAATCGCTTCATTCCGCTCTTCTGTGAATCCCGTTATGTGCTCAGATGTAAACATACTGAGGCCGCATTGTATGTGAACAGGACAAGCGGTGTCTATGAAGGTTTCCGTCTCGCGACAGCAAACCCTCGGGAATCAGGTTTGCGCAGCACAGAAGAGCACGTCGTCAATCGAGTAGAGTCCTGGCTTGCGTCCCGCCAGCCAGGCGGCTGCGCGCACCGCACCACTGGCGAAGGTCATGCGGCTGCTGGCCTTGTGCGTGATCTCGATGCGCTCGCCGAGCCCCGCGAAAATCACCGTGTGATCCCCCACGATATCGCCGCCGCGCACAGTGGCAAAGCCGATGGTATTGCGGTCTCGCTCGTCGCTCATGCCTTCGCGACCGTAGACCGCGACCTCCTGCAGATTGCGCCCCAGCGCCTCGGCAATCACCTCGCCCATGCGCAGGGCAGTGCCCGAGGGGGCGTCCTTCTTGTAGCGGTGATGCGCTTCGACGATCTCGATGTCCACATCCTGCAGCACCTCGGCCGCCATTTTCAGCAACTTGAGACAGACATTCACCCCGACACTCATGTTCGGCGCGAAGACCACAGGTATCTGGCGGGCAGCCTCGGCGATGACCTGCTTCTCTTCAGCCGTGAAGCCCGTGGTGCCGATGACGATGGCCTTGCCATGACGCACACAGAACTGCAGATGCTCAAGCGTGGAGGCGCGCGCCGTGAAGTCGATCAGGACATCGAAGGCCTCCACCGCACCCTGCAGCGACGCGACGGCTGGCACTCCCAGGTGCTGCACGCCGGCGAGCAGACCCAGATCGACGCCCAGGGCAGGGTCGTCCGGGAGCACCGTCCCCACTGTCACGCGCAGACCGGCATCGCTGCGCAACACCGCCTCGGTCAGGGTCTTGCCCATTCGGCCGGCAGCGCCGGCAATCGCAATTCTCGTCATCTTCGAAGTCCATCGAGCGTCTCGGGGGCGCGATTATAGCCTTGCCCTGAAGGCGCGGCCAAAGACAATCAGGACTTGCCGCACCCCTGCTTATTCGGCAAACTCCTCTTCTGGCTGGCAAGCCCGCAAAACTGCTTCGTTTGTAATTGATTTGTCAGCAAAAACTCACCTGAATTCGAGCTTCTGGCACTCCGGAAAGAAATGAGCGATACCCCGGTCTTGGACGATAGACGCAAGAAGGAGCGCTACGAAGCGCTGGTCGACGCCTTGTACCAGGACGTCTATCGCTATGCCTACTGGATCTGCAAGAACAGTGCGCTGGCCGAAGATCTGGTGCAGGAAACTTTTTTGCGTGCATGGCGGTCTCTCGACAGTCTGCAGAATGACAAGGCCGCCAAGGCCTGGCTGTTCACCATTCTGCGACGCGAGAACGCACGCCTCTACGAGCGTTACCGCCCGGAGCTGGTGGACATCGAAGACCAGTCGATTGCCGATTCCGACGAGAACGAGCCCGATCAGCGCATGGATCGCCGATTGCTCCACGAGGCCATCGGAAAGCTGGAAAAGGACTATCGCGACCCTTTGATGCTGCAAGTGATCGGCGGCTTCAGTGGCAAGGAAATCGCGGAAATTCTCGAGTTGAACAACAACACCGTGATGACGCGACTGTTCCGCGCGCGCGGCAAGTTGCGTCAGGTCTTCTTTCCTGACAGCGAGCTCACGGAAGACTTTTCTGGTGACGACACGTTCGACGAGCAGAACTGAGTCCTGCCGCACGAACAGACACTATTGCCAATGACAAGCGGAAACATCCCAACAAGAGTCCAGACTATGGAAGACCTCGAATTCAGAAAGCGCGGACTGGCCAACCCCAATGATTCAAGTGAAGACTTCATCGCCGCCGCGAGCGCGAGCGCGGAGCGTGCCAAGTGGCTGCAGGACCTGCAGGCGCTGGATGCACGCGTGCACGCCGCTGCCCTCTCCATCGACGTGCCGGCCGGTCTGGCAGAGCGACTGAAGGCCCATGCCGTCGCCCAGTCGGTTCCGACCGCGACGCAGGCCAGTGTCACTGCGCTGCCTGCACGCTCACGCTACCAGCGCTACTACGCCATGGCCGCCAGCCTGGTGATCACGCTGGGCGTCATCATGTCATCCGGGCTGTGGACGGCACGTCCGAGCGCCGCGGACATCAAGTTTCACGACGACATTCTCGGCCACATGTACCGCGAGACGCCGCGCATCGAGAACGCGACTGCCGATCTGAGCTTGGAAGAGATCAATCAGGTGATCGAAGCCGCCGGTGGACATCTTCGCGAGGACGAGCGCATCAAGTCGGCGCACATCAAGTTCGCCAACGACTGCAATGTGGTGCCGTCCATCAAGGGCGCTCACATCGTGCTGGAAGGCACCAAGGGGTCCGTGTCGGTGATCATGATCCACAACTCCCCCGTGAGCACCGAGTTCGATGTGAACGATCCGCGCTTCCAAGGCAAGATCATCCCTTTCGGCCAGGGCAACCTCGTCATCCTGGGAGAAAAGGACGAAAGCCTGGAAACGTACGAGACGCTGATCACCGAAACCTTCGAGTGGGTGATCTGACCCCGCCTCGCCCAGCTGCCGGTCAGAAGCGCTCTGCCGGCAGCGCCATCACTGTCTCACAGCCACTCATGATTTCCGCCGCAAGCGCGTGGCGCACCGGCATCATCCGCGCCATGAAGAAACGCGCCATGGTGAGCTTGTCCTCGTAGAACGCCTTGTCGACGCCCGGCCGCGACAAGGCAAGATCAGCGGCAACCGCCATGCGGCACCACATGAAGCAGTAAAGCAGCTGTGCCAGCAGGCGCAGGTAGGGCACCGAGGCGGCTCCCGTTTCGTCCGGATTGCCGGCCGCCGCCTGGCGCAGCCAGGCACTGACACTGCGAGCCTGCGTCAGCGCCGCTTTCAGTTCGGGCAGAAACTCCTGAACCCCCTCTGTCGATGCCTGTGTCTGCAGGAAGTCCTCGATTTCCTCCCACAGGGTCTCCAGCAGCCCCTCCTGATCGCGCACCACCTTGCGTCCGGCCAGATCCAGCGCCTGGACGCCATTGGTGCCCTCGTAGATCTGGGCGATGCGGGCATCGCGCACGTTCTGCTCCAACCCCCATTCGCGCACATAGCCATGACCACCCAGCACCTGCTGGGCATTGACGCAAGCCTCGAAGCCACGATCGGAGAACGCGGCCTTCGCCACCGGCGTCAGCAGCGCCACCAGCCGGGCAGACCGGGCCTGCCGCTGTGGATCCGGATCGAAGTGCACAGTGTCCAGCGCAGCGCCCACATAGACGGCCAGCGCGCGGCCTGCCTCCAGTTCGGCACGCACCGTCAGCAGCATGCGACGCACATCCGGGTGGACCAGGATCGGGTCGGCTCCGCCGCCAGGATTCACCGGCCCGGTGGCGGCGCGCCCCTGCAGGCGCTCGCGGGCATAAGCCGAGGCCACCTGCAGGGAGTGCTCTGCCAGTCCGATGCCCTGCAGGCCGATGGACAGCCGCTCATAGTTCATCATGGTGAACATGCAGGCGAGGCCCTTGTTCGCCTCACCGATCAGAAAGCCGGTCGAGCCGTCGAAGTTCATCACGCAGGTGGCCGAAGCCTTGATACCCATCTTGTGCTCGATGGCACCGCAGGACACCCCGTTGTGCACTCCGGGCCCGCCACTGGCATCCGGCAGTTGACGGGGCACCAGAAACAGCGAGATGCCCCTGGGGCCGGGGGGCGCGTCGGGCAACCGGGCCAGCACCAGATGAATGATGTTTTCGCTGAGGTCATGTTCACCGCCGGTGATGAATATCTTGGAACCGGTGATGCGGTAGCTGCCCCGCCCGTCCGGCTCGGCGCGGGTTTTCAGCAAGCCGAGGTCGGTCCCGGCGTGGGATTCCGTGAGACACATGGTGGCGGACCACTCCCCGGAATAAAGGCGCGGCAGGTAGAACTCCTTGATGGACTCGGCGGCATGGCTTGCGAGCGCGAGACTGGCACCGGCGCTGAGGACGGGATAAAGCGCGAAAGAGGTATTGGCGCCCATCATCATTTCCTCGACGAGCACGGCGAGCATCTTCGGCATCCCTTGGCCACCATAGGCCGGGTCGCCACACAGACCTACCCAGCCGCCTTCGGTGAACAGACGATAGGCCTCGCGGAATCCGGCAGGCGTATGGACGCGGCCCGCTTCGAAACGACAGCCTTCTTCATCGCCCGAACGGTTCAGCGGTGCCAGTACCTCGGTCGCAAGCTGTGCAGCACTCTCCAGAACGGCATCCATGAGGTCAGCGGTAACCTCCGCTGTGCCGGGCATGGCCGCACACAGATCCGCGGCACGCTGCACCTCGTGCAGGACGAAATGCATGTCGGTGAGGGGTGCCTTGTACGCTGCCATGGAAGACTCCGTTCGCGGTGGGAGATGCGCTGAGCCTACCTTAGAGAGCCCGGCGGCCGTGGTCAATCGTCCTGGCCCGGGGCGAACGCGGGCAATGCATCGAGCGTCAGACGCGACGCGGCCTCGACAACGCGATCGCAGAGGGACATCCCATGCAAGGAGGGAACATGACCGAGACACGGCGCAGGCAGTCGTTGAGCGATGGCGTCAATGCTCTTCTGCACGAAGGCCATGTCGGGATCGATCTGATTCGCCACCCAGCCCGCCAGCGGCAGACCGTCGGCCAGGATGGCACGCGCGCTGAGCAGCGCATGGTTGATGCAGCCCGGTCGCAGGCCAACCACCAGAATCACCGGATGACGCAACAGTTTCGCCAGATCGGCCAGGGTCTGCCGATTGTTCAAGGGGACCTGCCAGCCGCCGGCACCCTCGATCAGGGTGAGCCCGGCCCGGTGCATCAGCACGGCACGGCAAAAGCCCTCCAGACGTCCGGCATCCAGACGTCGCCCCTCCTGCTGCGCGGCGACATGGGGCTCCCCGGCCAGACGCAGGCACACCGGATTGCTCATGGCATAGGGAACCTCGATGCTGGAGTGCTCGCGCAGCAGCAGGACATCCTCGCTGCACAGCCCCTGCGCAGTCTCGGCGCAACCCACTGCCAGGGGCTTCATGCCGAGCGTGCTCAGGCCTCGCGCGCGCGCTGCCTGCAGCAGCGCCGCCGCGATCAGGGTCTTGCCGACAGCGGCGTCAGTGCCGGTCACGAAGAACGAGGTGGGATCACGGGACATGATGGGCAATCCTGCGGCGTGGTGAACATTGAAAGTGTCGGAACGAACGGACATCCTCCCGCGGCTGCCTATACTCGAAGGGCTGGCCAATTCCAGAAACATATCCTGTCTTGCCAGCCTGCATGCCACCTGAAGTTAACCAATGAGCACATTGTAACCAAAATGTCATGGCTCGAATGCCCTCTCTGCGGCGCCGCGGGCACAAGCCCCAGCGGACTTTGCCACCCTTGCGAGTCCTCGCTGCCGCGCCCCATCAGGCCCTGCCGGCGTTGTGCCTGCGAACTGCCGGCACATGGCCAGTGGCATGGCTTCTGCGAATCCTGCCTGCTGTCACCGCCGGGGTTCGATCGCTGCCTCACCGGTTTTCGCTACGAGTTTCCCGTGCGCGAACTGATTGCAGGCTTCAAGTTTCACGCGGACTTCGCTCTCGGACGCAGCCTGTCGATTCTGCTCGCGGAGCGCCTGAAGGGCAGCTGGGAGGCGCCGCTCGAGCGTCCCGTGCTGGTGCCGGTCCCCCTGCATGTCGGACGCCTGCGCGGGCGCGGCTTCAATCAAAGTCTGCTGATCGCCAAGGTGCTGGCGGCAGAATGCGACCTGCCACTGGCGACACAGCATTGTCGGCGCCTGCGCGCAACCCCCTCGCAGCGAGGCCTGCGTGCCGGCGAACGTCAACTGAATCTGCGCGATGCCTTCGCCCTCGCCCAGCCGCCCCAGGTTTTTCCCCATGTCGTCATAGTCGATGATGTCGTCACCACCACCAGCACTGTGGACGAGCTGGCCGGACTGTATCGGCGCGCCGGCAGTCGCCGCGTCGATGTCGCGTGCCTGGCCCGCGTGAGCTGATCCCCAACTCCATCTCCGGCCCCCATCTCACCTTGACTGCAAACCCTGAAGCCCTGCGCGCCCTCGACGACGCCCAAGCGCTGCAGCGGCTGCAGGACATGCGGGCACGGGAAGGAGCAGGGGTGGGGTCGTTCGGGAATGCGGTCCATCGGACACGGCCCTGCATCAAGTACACCGCACAATGGCGGCAACCGAAGGCGGCTGTCATGACGGGGTGGGAAGCCTGGGCTGCTCAGCCCGGGAAGTCAGAACTGGTACTTGATCGAGCCGTAGGCGACGCGACCGCCCTGCTCCACCAGTCCGGCACCGACAGCGGGCAGTTGCTCGGGCCGGGTGTCGAAGAGATTGCGCACGCCCACCGAGAACACGGCCTGCCCTTGCTTGCCGGCCTTGACGTTGTAGCCGTATTGCAGATCAAGGGTGGTCATGTTGCCGACAATCTCGCTGAGCTGCTCCATGTCCAGCTTGCCAATCTCCTCGAAGCTGTCGAAGTAATGCGTGACCGCGCTCGCCGTGTGCTTGCCGGCCTGCCAGGTCAGCATGACACTGCTCTGCAACTCGGTACCCTTGGGCAGCACGGAGCTCTCGGGCCGCGGCAGCATTGGCCCCTGGAAACCAATCGGCGTGCTGTCAGGATCATAGAGGTAGGTGGCCTTGGTGCTCACGATGAACTGACCGAAACGAGGAGATTCCCAGACATAGGACGCGCTCAGGTCGATGCCATGCGCCATTTCACCGGGGACCACCGTGTCCTTGACCGACGGGGCTTCGATCAGACCTTGATAAAGATTGCTGTCATCGATGAACAGCGAGCTGCCGCCAGCCACTGTCTGGGGTGGTTCCAGCCTCAGACGCGAGGCAGCGAGAGGCTCCTGCACTTCGATGCGCCAGGCGTCAGCACGCAGATCCAGCCCTTGGGCGGGCGAGAAGCTCATGCCGAGATTCAGGTTGCTGACGGATTCACTGGAAAAAGGGGTCTTCAACTTGTTGCGGGAGACATTGATTCCGGTTCCCGAGGCGGGAAGCAAGGAGGAAGGCAAGGCCACGGTGCCCGGCAGCGACTGGGCAGCCGCAGGCACGGCTGCGCCGAGGCCGACGACAAGCCCTGCCAGCAACGCGATACCGACACGTGAAATCTGCACTGAACTTCCCCTGATAGCCATCCGCAAGACGCGGACACATGCACTGCAGCCGGTCTCTAGGCCGACTTTTTCTGTAGTATACACAGCGAATCAGAAAACGACAGCGCGCAAATCGCTCTCGATGCGGCGCATTTCCCCCTGCTCCGGCAGGCATTCCAACAGACGGGAAACCGGCTTCACCTGCCCCGGAATGCGCAGATCTGCGGCAATCTCGGCCAGCGGTGCCAGCACGAAACGCCGCTGCGCCATGCGCGGATGCGGCAGGATCAGGTCTGCCGTCTCACACACCTCATCACTGAACAGCAGGATATCGAGATCCAGCGGGCGGGCGGCATTGCGCAGACCGACACGCTGACGTCCCGCCTGCGCCTCCAGCGCCTGCAGGCGTCGCAAGAGTGCGTGAGCGTCGACAACCACGGGCACGAACGCTGCCACTGCGTTGACGAAGAGGGGCGAGTCGGGTGGACAGTCGAGCGGCGAGGTCTGCCACAGCGAGGACACGACAAGCCCTGTGCGACTCTCGGCGAGCAGGGCGGCAAACGCGGCCAGCACACCATGCTGCGGCCCGCCTTCTGCGCTGGGAAGGTTCGCGCCGATGCCGACGAAGCAGATCGGCGCGTTGCCGGCGGGCCTCAGCTCAGCCAGCGTTCCCCTGATGATACTGTTGCGAGAGTTCATGGACGGACTCGACGAACACGGCCACGTTCTGCGGATCGACATCCGGCGTGATGCCGTGCCCCAGATTGAACACATGGCCGTTGCCCGGCCCGAAGTCCTGCAGGATCCGCCCGACCTCGGCACGAATGCTTTGCGGCGTCGCGTAGAGGATGGACGGGTCCATGTTGCCCTGCAGTGACACCTTGCTGCCGATGCGCGCGCGCGCCCTGCCGATGTCGATGGTCCAGTCCAGGCCGACGCAGTCGCAACCGCTTTCGGCGATGTCCTCCAGCCAGAGGCCGCCATTCTTGGTGAAGAGAATGACGGGCACCTCGCGGCCTTCGGAGACGCGCGTCAGTTGCTGCACCACCTTCTTCATGTAGGCCAGCGAGAACTGCTGGTAAGCCGGGGTCGACAGCACGCCACCCCAGGTGTCGAAGATCTGCACGGCCTGAGCGCCTGCAGCGATCTGGGCATTCAGGTAATCCGCGACGGCACGGGCCAGCTTGTCGAGCAGCAGATGCATCGCCTGTGGCTGGTTGTACATGAAGGACTTGGCGTGGCGGAAATCCTTGCTGCCGCTGCCCTCGATCATGTAGGTCGCCAGCGTCCAGGGGCTGCCGGAAAACCCGATCAGCGGCACAGAGCCGTTGAGTTCGCGACGGATGACAGACACCGCGTCCGTGACGTAGTTCAGATCCCGCGCAGTATTCAACTCAGGCAAGGCCAGCACGTCCGCTTCCGTGCGCACGATCTTGCGAAAGCGCGGCCCTTCGCCTTCGGTGAAGTAGAGACCCTGCCCCATGGCATCCGGAATGGTCAGGATGTCGGAAAACAGAATGGCCGCGTCCATGGCATAGCGGCGCAGAGGCTGCAGCGTGACCTCGCAGGCCAGCTCCGGAGACTTGCACAGGCTCAGGAAATCCCCGGCCTGCTTGCGCGTTGCGCGGTACTCGGGCAGATAACGTCCGGCCTGGCGCATCATCCAGACAGGCGTCATGTCCACGCCCTGGCCTGTCAGAGCACGCAAAAATCTGTCGTTCTTCAACGCTGTCAACGCGGTGTCCTCTTGCTGCGGGGGGAAGTGTCGGGGAATCCGGCACATCAGGGGCGGCATTCTACACACCGCCCCGGAGGCTCACAAACCGGCAAACGGCTCAGTTGCTGCCGACGATCTCGGCCTGAACGGTGCCGATGCCGCGAATCCAGGGCTCCAGGCGGCCCAGCTCGCCAGTCAGTCCGGACGCGGCCGTCTGCGCCGCCGCGCGACTGGGATAGGCCCCCATCATGACGACGAACCAGGGATTGCCCTGATTGCGGGTTTCGAACCAGTACAGCGGCGAGCTGGCATGACGGCGCACGAAATCTTCCACGTTAGCGCGCGAGGTGGACCCGAGCAGCTGCACGGTGAACTGATTGGCCGGCAGCGCACGAATGCGGGTGTGCTGGGAGGCCAGGGGAGCCGTCGGGTCACTGGTGCTCGCAGCGGCCGCAGGGCGTGCCGGCGCCGCGGCAGGCGCTGGCGTGCTGGCGGCGGGAGCGCGGGCCGGCACTGCCGTGGCTGCAGGAGCAGTGGTCGTGCTGACCACGGCACGGGCTGGCGCGGGCGTTGCGACGGCGGCAGGCGTGGCAGTCGGCGTGGCCGCTGCCACCGCAGTGACAGCCGGAGCACTGTTGCTGCCACTCGCCACCGACGCCGCCACTGGTTCCGGGTCTGCAGCCGGCGTGCTCGCGCCGTCAGCGGCTGGAATGACAGTGGCCAGCCCCGCAGCAGGAGCATCGGTCTGCTGGGCGGCGTCGACAGGGGCCTGATCCTGAATCTCGGTCACAGTGCGCAGCGCAGGCACTGGTTCCAGCGGAATGGGCACGGGCTCCGACAGGTTCGCTTGCGCCAGCTCGGGCGCCTCATCTCCTCCCAGCAGCAACGCTGCCAGCACGATCAGGGCAAGCGCCCCGGCAGTGCCATAGACATAGGGTCGCGGCAGGTCAGCCGGCAGCCGCGGCAGCAATTCCAGCAGATCGAGCCCCAGATCACCGAGCATCTCGCTGGCGCGGGCGTTGATGGCCGCCGGGATGCCCCCCGAAAGCTTGTGAATACGTTCAATCTGACGATTGGAGAACGGCAGCCCGCGGCCGTCATCCTGCTGATGGCCGGCCGCGCTCAGGCGGTAGCGCAGATAGGCGCGGGTTTCCTCCAGATTGAAGGCCGGCAGCTGCACAGCCGTGAACTGGGGCTGCCCTTCCCGCATGGGACAGGTGTAGTCCAGCATGTCCAGCAGGGAGGGCTCGCCCAGCAACAGCAGGTGGAAGGTGCCGTCGTGATTCTCGTTGAGCGCCAGTTTGGTCAGCAGACTTAGGGCGTCGTCACCCAGTTCGTGGGCACTGTCAACGATCAGCACCACGGTGCGCGCCTGCCGATGCAGGGCAGCAAAATAGCGCTGCAGGGACGCCTTGAGTTCCGTCAGCGTGGCCTGTTCGGGGAAATCCAGCACGAAGGCCTTGAACAGGTCCTCGAGCAACTGACTGGGCGTGGTGAGCAAGGTGGCGCGAATGCGGGCCACCACCTGATCGCGATCGGCATGACGGGCGAAGAAGTCACCCAGGAGGGTCTTGCCGCTGCCTGCCGGACCGGTCAGCGCGACGATGTCCTCGCTTTCCCGTGCCAGCAATTGCATCTGGTCCAGACTCGCACGCCGCATCGCGCCGGGAAAGAGGCTTTCCAGCGGCGCGTCGGCCGCAAAGGGGTCTCGCGTCAAGCCCAGGTCTGCCAGTCGCTCACTCAGATCTCGCACAGGTACTCTCCCGCCTCCAGTGTCTGCTCCAGCAATGCGGCATCGATGCCGCTTTCAATCACAGCCTTGCCCAGGCTGCGCATAAGGATGAAGCGAATCTTGCCACCCTGCACCTTTTTGTCAAAGGCCATCAGGCGCAGGTAGTCCTCCACGCTGACCCCGGCGGGCGGCACCACCGGCAGACCGGCGCGCACCAGCAAGGCCTTCGCGCGCCGCGCGTCAGTCGGGGTGATCCAGCCCAGGCGTGCCGAGAGGTCGGCCGCCATCACCATGCCCGCAGCCACCGCCTCGCCATGCAGCCAGGTGCCGTAGCCCATGGCGTTCTCGATGGCATGGCCGAAAGTGTGTCCCAGATTGAGCAGGGCGCGCACGCCGCCTTCGCGCTCGTCCGCCGCCACGATGCGGGCCTTGTCCGCGCAGCTGATGCGCACCGCCTCGGCCAGCAGTGCCTGATCGCGCGCCACAAGCCCCTCGATGTTCGCTTCCAGCCACTCGAAGAACGGCAGATTGTCGATCAGGCCGTACTTGATCACTTCCGCCAGACCGGCCTTGAGCTCGCGTTCGGGCAGCGACTGCAGCACGCCAGTGTCGGCAAGCACGCAGCGGGGCTGGTAGAAGGCGCCGATCATGTTCTTGCCCAGCGGGTGATTGACCCCCGTCTTGCCACCCACCGAGGAGTCGACCTGGGACAGCAATGTGGTGGGCACCTGGATGAAGTTGACGCCGCGCTGGTAGCTGGCCGCGGCAAAGCCGGTGATGTCACCTGTCACGCCGCCGCCCAGCGCGATCAGCGTGGTGCTGCGTTCATGACGCTCCTGCAGCAGCTTGTCGTAGATCAGCGACAGGGTGTCCAGCGTCTTGGTGTGCTCGCCATCGGGCAGTATCAGGGTGTCGACACGCACGTCGCCGAGCGACTGCTGCACCGCTTCAAGATACAGCGGCGCGACCACTTCGTTGGTGACGATCAGGGCGCGCTGACCGGGCACGTGGGCGCGCAGCAGACCGGGGCGGCTCAGCAGCCCCTGGCCTATGTAGATGGGATAGGCACGTTCGCCCAGACTGACTTCCAGCGTGATCATGGTTTCAACTTACCCCGGCGGCCTGCTCGGCCTGGCGTTCTTGAAGCTGCCGCACGATTTCCGCGCATACCGAACGCGGACTGCGGCGGCTGGTGTCAATGGTGATGTGGGCGGTCTCGCGATAGAGCGGTTCGCGGATCTTGATCAGTTCCTTGATCTTGGCGAGGGGATTGTCGGTCTGCAGAAGCGGGCGATTCTTGTCCTTGCCCGTGCGTTCCAGCTGCTGGGCCACCGAAGCCCGCAGATAGACGACGATGCCGCGTGAATGCAGATTGCGGCGGCTCTCCGGGGCCAGGATGGCGCCTCCGCCAGTGGCCAGGATGATGCCCTGACGCTGGGTCAGCGTGTCGATCATTTTCGCTTCGCGGATGCGAAAGCCCTGCTCGCCTTCCACGTCGAATATCCAGGGAATGTCGGCGCCAGTGACGAATTCGATCTCGCGATCGGAGTCGTGAAAGGGCATGTCGAGCGCGGCGGCCAGCAGACGACCGATGGTGCTCTTGCCGACCCCCATCGGCCCGATCAGAAAGATGTTTTCCTGCTTGTCCATTCGCTGCTGCTGCTCCACCCAAAGCTCGATTGGCCGACATTGTACCCTTGGCAGCAGGGCAAAATCACGGCCGTTCTCAGCGGGTGTTGATCTCCGCAATGATGCGCGGCGTGATGAAGATCAGCAGTTCCGTGCGGCGATTCTCATTGTTGGTGCGCTTGAACAGGCGCCCCAGGTAAGGCACGTCGCCCAGCACTGGCGTCTTGGTTTCCGTGGTGGTGGTTTCTTCGCGGAAGACTCCGCCCAGCACGATGGTGTCTCCGTTCTCCACCAGCACACTGGTGTTGATGGAGTTGGTGTTGATGGCCGGCACATTGCCTGTGCCGGGGGCGACCGAGTCCTGGTGGATGTCGAGCTGCATGATGATGCGTCCGTCCGGCGTGATCTGCGGGGTGACTTCCAGAGACAGAACGGCATCCACGAACTCCGTGGTGGATCCTCCCGCTGTGCCGCCGGCCTGTGCCTGATAGGGAATGCGAACACCCGATTGGATGGTGGCGGTGACCTTGTCCTGGGTGGTGACTTTCGGCCGAGCGATGACCTCGCCGTTGCCGCTGCTCTCCAGCGCGGAGAGCTCCAGCTCGATCAGTCCGCTGTTGCTGGTGAAGCCCACGGAGAATGAAGAGGCACTGTCATCCTGCACGCCCAGATCCACTGCGAGCGCATCCGGAAAGGAGGTGCTGCCCACCGGAATCGGCACAGCGGCGATCGCCTGCGCCACGATGGCGCCAACCAGACTCGGGTCTGTCCCATCCTGCAGCGCCTGCACTCGGGCCGCCTCGCCGGCAGCCAGCGCCTCTTGGATCGCGGCGGATTCCGCCACACGATTGTTCTGCTGCTCGAGCGTGGCCGCCTGCGTACCGCCGTAGCGGAAACCATCGCTGGAGTCGGTGCGCCCCGCCCCGCCCCAGCGAATCCCCAGATCACGCCCGAAGTCGGTGGAAACGTTGACGATGCGCGCTTCGATCAGGACCTGCCGGACCGGCACGTCAAGCTTGCTCAGCAACTCACGCACTTCCTCGAGCTTCTCGGCGACATCGCGGATGATGATGATGTTGGTGCGGGCATCGACGGTCGCCGTGCCACGGCTGGACAGCACCCCGGTCGCCCCGGACTCTGGCGCCACGGCAGCCGCCGGCGCCGCCGGATCGGCTGCCGGCGCAGGAGTGGCCGCAGCACTGCCGGTGGGAGAACCAGTGAGCAGCGTGAGGATGTTGGCGGCGTCTGCATAATTCACCTGAATGAATTCCGTCTGCAACGGAGCCAGGGCCTCGGCCTGCCGGCTGGCATCGAGCGCCTGCTGCTCCTGCGCCGCGATCTCGTTGGCCGGCGCCACGTACAACACATTGCCGACCAGCCGCTGCGCCAGATTGCGTGACTGCAGCACCAGATTCAGCGCCTGATCCCAGGGCACATCCTCCAGCTGCAGGGTGATGTTGCCGGTGATGGCATCACTGGCAACCAGGTTCAGATTGTTCTCCTCGGCGAGCAACTGCAGCACGGAGCGCACTTCGATGTTCTGGAAGCTCAGGGAGACGAGCGTGCCGGAGAAACGCGAGGCGGGGTCGGCATCGGCCGCCGTGGCACCGGGCGGCGTGACACTGATGGTGTACTGGCGCCCTTGCTGATAGGCCACGTATTCGAACTGACCATTCAAGTCGATGGCGATCGTGGCATTGCCCCGCTGCGGATAGACATCCACGGTGTTAACAGGCGTGGCGAAGTCAGTGACATCGAAGCGCCGATTGAGACGCTCCGGAACGGTCGCCCCGGCAAACTCCACGTAGACGCGACTGCCTACCTGTTCGACATTGCCGATGATCTGCTCGTCACTGAGCGTGACCACCACCTGACCTTCGTTGAGCTCGCTGCCACGTCGGAAACTGACATCGGCGATGGTCGGGCCATTGGCGGGTGCCACCGGCAGCCCGGGGGCATCTGCTGGTGCGGCGGGCGTGGCCGCCAGGGAATCGTTGCCGCCCAGAAGCACCACGAGTGTGTTGCCCTCGATGCGCGTCTGGTAATCGACAGGAGTCACCAGATTGAAGACCAGGCGCGTGCGGTCCGCGGTCTCCAGCACCATGACGCTCTGCGCATTAGCCGCCCCCAGGTCGAAGCGGCGCTCGGCCAGAGCACTCTGGACATTGCTCAGGTCGATGGAAATGCGCGCCGGGTCCGTCTGCGCGAAGCCGCTGGGCTGCGGCGGAACCCCGTCGAATTCGAGCCGCACTTCGATGCTGTCACCGGGCAGGTTCGCGAAACCGATGCTGTTGAGCGTCACGGCGTCCTGGGCCTGCGCCACGCTTTCCCAGACACTCAGCAGCAAGGCGCCAGCCAGGTGCAGACCTGTTCGCAATACCTGCCAGCGGGCGCTTGAAGTCGTCGTCACTGTAGTCATTCTCAGATCACCTTTTGTTCAGCGCTGCAGCGGCAGCGTGCGCGGTCGCTCCACCCAGCCGCCGTCTCCCGCCGGCACGATTTCCACGAGTTCGATGTCACTGTTCGTGACGCGGGACACCCGTCCATGGTTGCGTCCCAGGTAATTGCCGACGCCCACCCGGTGCAGCTTGCCGCTGCTGTCACGGACCAGCGCGATCACACTGCGTTCGCGTGTGATCATGCCCACCATGGCAAGATCGGCAAGCGCAAAGCTTTCCAGAGGTTCTGGCGTTCTGTCGAAATCCGGCTGCACGATCGTGGCGGGCTGCTCGGCGAGCGCAGCGCCGACCATGATCGGCACATCGAAGGGGCTGCGCAGCGAGGCGGCACTGTAAGAGAAGGCCTCGTAGGGCTGGAACTGCGGCATGGGCTCGATCTCACCGCCGGGGCGCAGCGACACCTCGATGATGAACTGCTGCAGATCATCCATGGCAGTCTGACGCCCGCAGGCCGTCAGCAGCGCGAGACTGCACAGCAGAAACAGCAGACGTGCAAGGCGACGTTCACTGCGCATCGGCATTCTCCGCGGCTTCCTGAGCGGCGCGCTGGGCAGCCTGCTCTTCCTCGGTACGGTAGCGATAGGTCTTTGCAAGAATTCTCATGGTCAGAGGTCTGCGCGTCGCCGGCGCCGTGATCTCGAAGTCATGCAGTGTCACGATGCGCGGCAGACTGGCCACCCCGCTCACGAAGGTGCCGAAGTCATGATAGCTGCCGAGCACTTCCACCTGGATCGGCTGCTCGATGTAGAAATCCAGTTCCACTTCTTCATCCAGCTCGATGCGAGCGAAATTCAGACTGGCTCCCAAGCCGCTCTCGGTGACGTCGTCCACCAGGTCGGGCACTTCCGTCTGACTGGGCAATTGTCGCTGCAGTTCCGCAAAGGCATTTTCCATCTCGACCGTCTGCGCCTTGTATTCCTCGAGATTGGCGGCCAGCACGGCCTTTTGCTCGAACTCGCTGCGCAGCGTCGTTTCCTCGGCCTCCCAGCGCCCCAGCTCCGCCTGCAGATTGCGAATGTCGAACCAGAAGCCCGCGGCCAGGCAGACAAAGAAGAGCACGCTGGCGAGCACGAACTTCACGACACCGGGCCAGACCCCGATCGTCTCGATGTCACTCAGATTGTTCCAGTCGAAGCTCTGCAGCTCCTTGATCAGCGCGGACAATGACATGTCAGAGTTCCTCCCCGCGCTCGGGCGACTGCATGAAGAGCGTGAGCGAGAAGGCATTGGCCTGCCGCTGATCCGAATTGGCATCGGCGGCCGCCGCGGATATCTGCTGCAGGCTCGGGTTGACGAACCACTCGGAATCATCCAGACGCCGCATCAGCTCGGAGACCTTGTTGTTGGACTCCGCGATGCCTTCGATCTGCAGGCGATCGCCTTCACGCTGCAGGGAATTGAAATAGACGCCGGTCGGCAGGGCCTTCACCATTTCGTCGAAGATGCGCACGATGACCGGCCGCGAGCCCTGCAGGTCCTGAATGACCTCCATGCGCGAGCTGATCTGCGCCTTCTGCTCCTTGAGCTCGTCGATCTCGGCGACACGTGCGTCCAGCACCATGATCTCACGACGCAGGAAATCGTTGCGCGCCTGCTGATAGCGGATGTCGGCTCGGAAAGAGCGATCGATCATGATGATGATGCCGGCGGCAATGATGAACACGCCCAGCAACAGGACAATGAACTCGCGCTTGCGCTCCTCGCGCAGCTGTTCCCGCCAGGGCAGCAGATTGATGCGCGCCATCAGTATTTGCTCCTCATGGCCAGGCCGCACGCAATCATCAGCGCGGGCGCATCATTCGCCAGCAGGGTCTTGTTCACCTTGCTGCCGGTGGCAAGGTCCTGAAAGGGATTGGCCACCAGAGCCGGGGTGGCGAGCTGTTCCCGCACCAGGCCGGCCAGACCGTCGATGGCCGCGACACCGCCCGCCAGGATGATCTGATCGACATCGTTGTATTGACTGGACGAGAAGAAGAACTGAAGCGAACGACTGATCTGCTGTACCACGGCATCCTTGAAGGGTGCGAGGATCTCCTGCTCGTATTCCTCCGGCAGCGCGCCCCTGCGAATACCCGTTTCGGCCTCGATGGCGGAGAGCCCGAAGCGACGCTGCACATCCTCGACCAGCTGCCTTCCGCCGAACAGCTGCTCCCGCGTGTAGATGGTGCGCCCCTCGAGCAACACGTGCAGCGTGGTGATGGTGGCACCGATGTCCAGAATGGCCACGGTGTGCGGGTCCAGACCTGCCAGCTGCCCTTGCAGCAGGCTGTATGCGCGCTCCATGGCATAGGCTTCGATGTCGACGACGCGGGCGATGAGTCCGCCGGACTGCAGGGCGGCCACGCGCGACTCCACGTTCTCCTTGCGGCAGGCAGCCAGCAGCACGTCCACGAAGTCAGACCGCGGATCGGCCTGCTCCTGCCGCTCGAAGTCGATGGCCACTTCGCTCAACGGGTAGGGAATGTACTGGTCCGCTTCGACGATGATCTGGTTTTCCATCTCGGAATCGTTCATCGCGGCATTCATTTCGATGATCTTGGTGATGACGGCCGAGCCGGCAACGGCGACGGCAGCCTCCTTCGTGCAAGGCTTCAGGATCGAGAGCGCCTGGCGGATGGCCTCGCCCACGGCATCGATGTCACTGATGTTCTTCTCGACCACCGCGTTCACTGGCAACTGCCGGATGACATAGTTCTCGGGGCGATAGCGCCCATTGTGCAGACTGAACTCGAGCAGCTTCACGGCGGAGGAACTGATGTCCACGCCCAGCAGGGTTCGAGTTTTTCTGCTCAGAAATTGCAGCACGCTTGTCAGCCTGAGTGTGCTCCCGCAGCGTCGGGAGCGGTGTCGTCTCGAGTATAGACGCGCACAGAAAATCGCTCCTGAAAAAAGTCAACTTCTGATGTTTGCGACATCAAAAAAAATTTATGTATGATATTCAACAAATTAAATCGGCATTTCAATAAATAACTTTATGTTGCCAACCAGTTCATATCTCGCAAGAAAAGCGTGCTTGAGCGCACAGGACGACGCTCGACCCAAACGCCTCATCCAGGTGCAGGGACACCGCTCGCCGCCCCCTTGCACGCGCACGCAGGAGATTGTTTCAAAAGGAAAAAGAGGCTGGATGAACGCATCCTTGCGGCGCCGGCGGCGAGCCCCTGCAGACAGACAGCGAACGGGACCAATCCCGACCATGGCACTCAAGATTAATGCGGCAGCTGCGTATATAATGCGGCCAGCCTGCCGCTTCCCGAGGGATGAATTCCGGCGTTTTCAGGTCTTTCCGGCAGGAGCCGGCAATTTTCTTGCAGCCCAGGGTTGGCAACTCCCGTGAACTCCAGAGTCAAGACAATCATCCGAGGCCTGTTCTGGTTCGGCATCTTCTGCAGCAGCGGCGCCGTCATGGTCGCGGCGGCGGGATTCCTCTATCTCTCGCCCAAGCTGCCCTCCGCTGAATCCTACCGCCACGTGCAGCTGGAGACGCCGCTGCGCATCCTGACGGCTGACAACCAGTTGATCGACGAGATCGGCATCCGGCGCGACCCGATTCCCTACGAACAGATCCCGCCCATGATGATCAACGCCGTCATCGCCAGCGAGGACCCGCGCTTCTATTCCCATTCCGGCGTGGACCTCCGCGGCCTGCTGCGCGGCTTCTATGGCTTCGTGCGCGGCATCAACCTTGGCGGCGGCAGCACCATCACCATGCAGCTGGCCAACAACATCTCCTTCGACAGCGACTCGGTGTATTCACGCAAGCTCAAGGAAATTCCATTTGCCTTCCGCATCCAGCGCGAGCTGAGCAAGGAAGAGATCATCACGCTGTACTTGAACCTGATCTATTTCGGTTCCGGTGCCGACGGCATCAATGCCGCCGCCTATGCCTATTACGGCAAGCCGATCTGGGAACTCGAACTGCCCCAGTTCGCCATGCTGACCTCGGTCCTGCCCTGCCCCACGCCCTGCAACCCGATTGCGGACCCGGCCCGCGCCACCCAGCGTCGCAATGTCGTGCTGACCAAGATGTTCGAGCAGGACATGATCACGCGGGCGGAATACGAACAGGCCGTGAACACCCCGGACAACGCCCGGCGCCATAATCGCCGCATCGAGGTGAGCGCGCCGTATGTTGCCGAAATGGTGCGTCAGGAGCTTTACGGCCAGTTCGGCGAAGACATCTACCGCAAAGGCTTCGAAGTGCGCACCAGCATTCACAGCGACAAGCAGGCGATCGCCAACCAGGCCCTGACCAATGGTCTGGAGGAGTATTACGACAAGCGCCATGGCTATCGCGGTCCGGAGCGCCACATCGAAGTGGCAGCGAATGCGGACGCACGCAGCACCTGGCTGCAGGCGCTGGAAGGCGAGCAGGTACTGGGCAACCAGCATCCCGCCGTGGTGAGCAGCGTGGCCGAACGGGAGATCGAGGCACTCTTGCAGGATGGCAGCACGGTCACCGTGGCCTGGCAGGGCCTGAGCTGGGCCGTCCCCTTCATCGACCGCGGCCGCGCCTGGCCACGCCCGGAACGCGCCTCTGACATCGTGCAGACGGGCGATCTGGTGCGCTTGAAGCAGGCCGCCGACGGCACCTGGTCGCTGGGTCAGATTCCCGACCTGCAAGGCGCCATCGTATCGGTATCTCCGGACAACGGTGACATCCTGGCCCTGGTCGGCGGCTACGACTTCGCGCTCAGCCAGGTGAACCGTGCCATCACGCCCCGCCCGCCCGGCTCCGGCTTCAAGCCCTTTGTCTATGGTGCTGCGCTGGAACAGGGCTACACACCCGCGTCCATCATCAACGACGCTGCCTTCGCCCGGGGCGACTACCGGCCGCGCAATTTCGAGAACAATTTCGCCGGGCCGATCACGCTGCGCACCGCCTTGACCAATTCCCGCAACATCCCTGCCGTGCGGCTCTATGAGCAACTCGGATCCGATGTCGTATTGCCGTTTGCCAAGCGTTTCGGCATCGAGACCGACCACTTTCCGCGCGTCGACCTGACCGTGGCACTGGGCAGCCAGGACGTGCCTCCGATCCAGATGGCGGGCGCGTTCGCCACCATTGCCAATGGTGGACAGAAGGTCACCCCCACCCTGATCAAGCAGATCCGCACGCTCGATGGTCTGGTGCCGCTACCCGTGCAGAGCGTCGCCTGTGGCAAGAGCTGCGAGTCCATCGCCTTCAATGAGATGCCGGCGGAACAAGTGGTGGACCCACGTGTCGCCTACGTCCTCGGCAGCATGCTGCGCTCGGTGATCGAGGAAGGCAGCGGTCGGCGTGTGGGCCGGGAGATTCCGCGCAAGGACCTCATGGGCAAGACAGGCACCACCAATGGACCGACGGAGCTCTGGTTCACCGGTTTCAATCGCGACGTCGCCACCAGCGTCTTCATCGGTTTCGATCAGCCACAGCCCCTCGGCGAAAGCGAGCAGGGCGCCACAGTGCCGGTGCCCATCTGGATCGACTACATGAAGGCCGCCCTGGAGGGCACCCCGGAACGCATGATGGAAAGACCGGAGGGGCTTGTGGATCGCCTGGTGAACAAGCAGACAGGACGCAGTGCGCGCCCGGATCAGGCCAACACGATGTTCGAGTTGTTCATGGAGGAAAACGATCCGACGCAGGCCGCCGCCACGCCGGCTCCCGCCACGCGCAATGCGCCGGAGACCGAGGACGAAGAGCCCACCATCGAGATCATATTCTGAGGCGACACGGCCTCATGACATAAACACAAAAAGGCGTCAGGGTTGCCCCGGACGCCTTTTTCGTTTTCTCTTGCCTGACGCTTACTTGAGCGTGCGGCCAGCGAAGCGCTTGTTGAAGCGATCCACTCGACCACCGGTGTCGAGGATCTTCTGCTTGCCGGTGTAGAACGGGTGGCACTCTGAGCACACGTCCAGCAGGATGTCCTTGCCAAGGGTGGAGCGTGTCTTCAGCACATTGCCACAACTGCAGGTAGCAGTCATCGCCACGTAATTGGGGTGAATATCGGGTTTCATGCCTCTACCTCATTGTTTGGTTCCCGCTGGACGCGAGGACTGCCAGCGAAACGGGCGTGCATTCTACCAAAGAGCAATGCTTTGGCAATAGCGGCACGTGGTTGATTGCTGCGCGAATTGACTGTCAGCCCTCGGAGCCCAGCGCATCCCGGATGGCCTTGTGGTTCTTCACCACCTCGGCCATGACGCGCGCCAGTATCTCGGCCATCAGGTCGGGCGCGACGCCGTGGCTTTCACACAGACGTCGAATCTCTGCCAGCTTGCGGCTTTCGCGTTCAGGGTCCAGGGCGTCCAGACCATGCTGCGCCTTGAGCACCCCGACACGCTGCGTAAGGGCAAAGCGATTCGCCAGCAGCAGCACCAGACCGTGGTCGATGCGGTCGATCTGTTCTCTGACGTGCAGCAATTCGGCAGGAACCGATTCTGTGCTCATGGGCCTGTACTCCCTCCTGGCGGGTGCAAAGTGGCGGCGAGTATAAACCAATTGCCGCCGACCGGGACAGGCGCGAGACCACGTCGGTTGCGAGGTTCAGGCAATCGCCTTACCATGCCGGGCACCCGCCGGCGCCAGTGCGCTCCGCCCACGCTTGCCTGTCACACACCATGAGTCACGATTCCAGTCCCGCTGCGCCGTCTTCGCCGCCCGTCATCCTGCGGTTCGCCGTGCCGTCGCCGTTGCGTCGCCTGTTCGACTATCTGCCTCCCATCGGCATGAGCGCTGCCGCCGCCGCGGCGCTCCCACCGGGCATTCGGATCGCGGTGCCATTCGGCCCACGTACCCTGGTGGGCGTGCTGGTCAGCGTGCACGCACAGAGTAGCGTGCCGTCAGAGAAACTGAAGCAGACACTGCACTGCATCGACGACACCCCGCTGGTGCCGCCAGCCCTTCTCGATCTGTTCCTGTGGGCAGCCCAGTACTACCAGCACCCGCCGGGGGACGCCCTGCAGAGCATGCTGCCGGCCCTGCTGCGCCAGGATCGTCCTGCCGCACGCGCCCCACGCCGGGTCTGGCGCCTTAGCGATGCCGGCCGCGAACTGCCAGAGGAAGCGCTGCGCCGCGCCCCGCGACAGCGCGAGATCGTCGACTACCTGAGCGAACACGGCGAGCTGGACAAGCTCAGCCTGATCGAGACGGAAATGTCTGTGGCCGCTTTGAATGCGCTCATCAGTGCCGGGCTGGTGTGCACCCACGACGAGACCGACACCCGCGCCGCTGCCCCCGTCGGCGGCCCGACGCAGAGCCGCGAGGCGCCGCTCGCCCTGAACGAGCGCCAGCGTGTGGCCGTGCACACTGTGGTGGCCGCCCTGGGCGGATTTGGCTGTTTCCTGCTGGATGGCGTCACGGGAAGTGGCAAGACCGAGGTCTACCTGCAGATCATCGAAGCCGTTCTGCGTGATGGCAAACAGGCCCTGGTGCTGGTGCCGGAAATCAGCCTGACGCCGCAGACCATCGGCCGCTTCCGGCGCCGCTTCCAATGCCGCATTGCCGTCCTGCATTCAGGCCTGACCGATACCGAGCGCCTGCAGGCCTGGCTGGACGCTCGGGACGGACACGCTCGAATCATCATCGGCACGCGCTCAGCCTTGTTCACGCCCATGGCGCAACCCGGCGTCCTGATCGTGGATGAAGAGCATGACAGTTCGTTCAAGCAGCAGGACGGCTTGCGCTACTCGGCGCGAGATCTGGCCGTGGTGCGCGGGCGGCGGGAAGAGCTCTGCGTGGTGCTGGGCTCGGCCACACCCAGTCTGGAATCCCTGCACAACGTGGCCTGCGGACGCTATACCCATCTGCTGCTGACCGAGCGCGCGGGCCAGGCCGCCCAGCCCGCACTCCACCTGGTCGACACCACCCAGGAACTGGTGCAGGAGGGGTTCTCCGGACCACTGCTGAGCCGCATGCAGGCTCATCTGCAGGCCGGCAACCAGGTGCTGGTATTCCTCAACCGTCGTGGCTTCGCCCCGACGCTGCAGTGCGCAGACTGCGGCTGGGTGTCGGAATGCGCCCACTGTGACGCGCGCATGACGCTGCACCGGACCACCCCGCATCTGCGCTGCCACCACTGCGATGCGCGCCGACCGGTGGACCGCCATTGCCCGCAGTGCAAGTCGCGCAATCTGCAGGCCCTGGGGCTGGGCACCGAGCGCCTGCAGGCGTGGCTGCAGGCGCTGTACCCGCAGACGCGCGTGCTGCGCATCGACCGCGACACCACCCGGCGCAAGAATGAGCTGGACGTCTTGCTGAACGAAGTGCACCAGGGCGGACCCTGCGTGCTGATCGGCACCCAGATGCTGGCCAAGGGCCATCACTTTCCCCGCGTGACCCTCGTGGGCGTGCTGGATGCCGATGCCGGACTGTTCAGCGCGGACTTCCGCGGCCAGGAACACACGGCCCAGTTGTTGATGCAGGTGGCAGGTCGCTCCGGCCGCGAAGGCATGCCGGGTGAAGTGCTGATTCAGACACGGCACGCCGCGCATCCGACTCTGCAGACACTGGTGCGCGACGGCTACGGCCATTTCGCGCGCCTGCTGCTGCAGGAGCGACAGCTCGCCGGCATGCCCCCGTGCACGGCGCTGGCCTTGATCCGGGCGGAGTCCGAGGACTATCGCGCTCCCGAGAGCTTTCTCGCCCTGGTGCGCCAGATGGCCGAGACGCTGACAGGACAGGCCAGCGGCCACGGCGTGACGCTGATGGGCCCTCTGCCCTCGCCCATGGAAAAGCGTGCCGGCAAGTTCCGCGCCCAGCTGCAGATCAGCGCCCCGCAACGCCCCGCGCTGCAGCAACTGCTCACCCAGCTGTGCCCGCAGGTCGAGTCCTTGCGCGAAGCGCGCACGGTACGCTGGTCGGTGGATGTCGATCCGCAGGACATGCTCTGATCGGCTTCCGAAGCCGCTGGATCGGGAGTAGTTGGCAGACTTCTTTTCCGGGATAATGGCCGCCACCTGAACCCAGCCCTTATTCCACTCAAGGACACCATGGCCCACGATTTCGCCAAGACCCGCCGCCGCGCGGCCCCCGAGCAGGCGCGCAACAAGCCGGTGGCGCCGCCGCCCACTCGCAACCTGCTGGTCACAGGTCTGGTCACGGGCGCCGTGCTGGGCTTCTTCAGTTTTTTCCTCATCTATCTCTCCGGCATCCTCCCCCCCGTGGGCAACATGACAGCCGAGGCCGTGGCCTCCAACGAGGCTGAGCTGGCCGCCGCCCAGCAGCGCCGCAACGAGGAACTGGAAGCCGCCGCCGCCCGCCTGCAGCTGGAATTCTACAAGGAACTGCCCAATTACGAGCTGATCGTGGACAACATGCCGCAGGCAAGTGCCGCCACAACCCTGGCGACGACCGCTGCGCCGCTGAGCGCCCCCGTCGACACCCAGGCTGTCTCGCCGCTGGACGCCACCGCACAGCCCGTCGACACCGCCTCTACGGCCACCGATACAGCAGCGACGGCCCCGGTGGCCGTGGTCGATGCCGGGATCCCGGCGCCGGCCCCTTCCGCTGCCACGCCCGCCCCGATCGCGTCGACAGCCGACGCGGGCGCCGCGCGCGAGTCCGGCTTCATGCTGCAGGCCGGCGCCTTCCAGCAGGAAAGTTCGGCCATCGCCCAGAGCGATCGCCTGCTGAGCCTCGGCCTGTTCTCGCGTGTGCGTCAGGAAGCCCTGCTCGGCAAGACGCTCTTTCTCGTGCAGATCGGCCCCTTCGACGATCGTGAGCAGGTGGTCCAGGCCGAGAACATCCTGCGCAGCAATGGCATAGACAGCATCCGGATGGGCCTCAGCCAGTAGCACCAGCGCGCTTGAATTGCGTGCGCCTGCGCCCATATCCCTCACTCACCCCGACTCCCGGTCCGCACCGGCAGGAGCATTCGCTTGGAACAGTATCACGGTACCACCATCGTCTCGGTTCGCCGGGGCAACAAGGTCGTCGTCGGTGGCGACGGCCAGGTGTCACAGGGCAACACCGTCATGAAGGGCAATGCCCGCAAGGTGCGCCGCCTTTACAAGGATCAGGTCATCGCCGGTTTCGCCGGCGGCACGGCCGATGCCTTCACCCTCTTCGAACGCTTCGAGGAGCAACTGGAGAAGCACCACGGCAAGTTGGTGCGCTCGGCAGTGGAACTGGCCAAGCTCTGGCGTACCGACCGCATGCTGCGGCGCCTGGAAGCTCTGTTGATCGTGGCTGATCGCGATGCCTCGCTGATCATCACGGGCAATGGCGATGTGATCGAGCCGGAAGACTCGCTGATGGCCATTGGCTCCGGTGGCCCCTTCGCCCTATCGGCGGCGCGCGCGCTCTACCGGCACACCGACCTGGACGCGCGCACCATCGTTCAGAACAGCCTCACCATCGCCGCCGACATCTGCGTCTACACCAATCAGCACCACACGATCGAAGAACTGGAGTTCTGAGCCATGTCCAGCATGACCCCCCGGGAAATCGCGTCCGAACTGGACCGCTACATCGTCGGCCAGGAAGCCGCCAAGCGCGCGGTGGCCATTGCCCTGCGCAACCGCTGGCGCCGCATGCAGCTGGATGACAGCATCCGTCCCGAGATCACGCCCAAGAACATCCTCATGATCGGCCCGACCGGCGTGGGCAAGACAGAGATCGCACGACGTCTGGCGAAGCTGGCCAACGCGCCCTTCATCAAGGTGGAGGCGACCAAGTTCACCGAGGTGGGCTATGTCGGCCGCGACGTCGATTCCATCGTGCGCGACCTAGTCGATGTGGCAGTGAAGATGCTGCGCGAGGAGCAGATGCGCAAGGTCGAGCACATCGCCGAGAACGCCGCCGAGGACCGCATCCTGGACGCCCTGCTGCCCCCAGCGCGCAGCCTGGAGGAGGATGCCGGCAGCAAGGAGCGCCCCGACGCCGCCACCCGACAGATCTTCCGCAAGAAGCTGAGGGAGGGTGAACTGGACGATCGCGAGATCGAGATCAAGGTGGCCGACGCCATCAGTGGCGTGGAGATCATGGCGCCGCCCGGTCTGGAGGAAATGACCAGCCAGCTCAAGACCATGTTCTCCAGCATGAACACCGGCAAGAAGAAGACGCGGCGCCTGCCGATCAAGACGGCCTTCAAGCTGCTGCGCGACGAGGAGGCCGCGCGTCTGGTGAACGAAGAGGAGATCCGCAGCAAGGCGGTGGAACTGACCGAGCAGACCGGCATCGTCTTCATCGACGAGATCGACAAGGTCACCGTGCGCAACGACTCGGGCAACAGCGGCGTGTCTCGCGAGGGCGTGCAGCGCGACCTGCTGCCGCTGATCGAAGGCTCCACCATCACCACCAAGTACGGCAGCGTGAAGACCGATCACATCCTCTTCATTGCCTCGGGTGCCTTCCATCTTTCCAAGCCGTCGGACCTGATTCCCGAGCTGCAGGGTCGTCTGCCCATCCGTGTGGAGCTGAGTGCGCTCACGGCGCGGGACTTCGAGCGCATCCTGGCCGAGCCGCGCTGTTCGCTGACCGAGCAGTACCAGGCCCTGCTGGGCACCGAGAATCTGCGCGTGGAATTCACCCAGGACGGCATCGCCCGGATCGCCGAGATCGCCTATCAGGTGAACGAGCGCACCGAGAACATCGGGGCGCGGCGCCTGCACACTGTCATGGAGCGGCTGCTGGAGGACGTCTCCTTCTCGGCCTCCGATGCCGGCGTGGGCCAGGGCACCACCCTGATCATCGACGCCGCTTATGTCGAGAAACAGCTGCGCGAGCTGGTGACCGACGAAGACCTCAGCCGCTTCATCCTGTGAACGCAGAGACGCCATGAGCAGCCCACCGAACAGCATTCAACTGCGCCGCAAGTCCGGCCTGCTGGTCCTGGGCTGGGCCGACGGCAGCGAGTACGCCCTGGAGGCGGAGTATCTGCGGGTGTATTCGCCCTCGGCCGAGGTGCGAGGTCACGGCCGCCACGGCGCGGTGCTGCAGACGGGCAAGCGCCACGTGGGCATGCGCGCCGTGGAGGCGGTCGGTCACTACGCCATTCGCATTGTCTTCGACGATGGCCATGAATCGGGCATCTACAGCTGGGACTACCTGCACCAGCTGTGCACACAGAGGGACAGCCTGTGGGCGAAATATCTCGAGGATCTGGCCGCCGCCGGTGCCAGTCGCGAGCCGGCACCCAAGGCCCGTTCCTTGTCAGAGCAGGTTCAAGTGATTACCATTGCGCCGCTGTCGCAGCCCCGGAACTGACGTCCTGCCGGCACTCTTTCCCCTATCCCGACCGCCACGGTCAGCAGGAAACCACGATGTCCGCCGCCAACGATACGCCTCCCCGCAACCCCTCCGACGCCGACCAGAACAAGGCCCGCACCACGCATTTCGGCTATGAGCAGGTGCCGGTGGAAGAGAAGGTCAAGCGCGTGGGCCAGGTGTTCCACTCCGTCGCCAGCAAGTACGACGTGATGAATGACCTGATGTCCCTGGGCACCCATCGCCTGATCAAGCGCTTCACTGTCGAGCTCAGCGGCGTGCGTCCAGGCCACCGTGTGCTGGATCTGGCGGGCGGCACCGGGGACTTCACCATTCGCTTCTCCTCCCTGGTGGGCAAGAGCGGCCAGGTGGTGCTCGCGGACATCAACGCCTCCATGCTGGGGGTCGGGCGCGACCGTCTGATCGACAAGGGCATCACCGACAATGTGGTCTACACCCAGCTCAATGCCGAGGCGCTGCCCTTCGCGGACGATACCTTTGACTGCATCTGCATCGCCTATGGCCTGCGCAATGTCACCGACAAGGACGCCGCCCTGCGCTCCATGTACCGGGTGCTCAAACCGGGCGGCCGCGCCCTGGTGCTGGAGTTCTCCAAGCCCCGCAACGAGCTGGTGAGCAAGGCCTACGACGGCTACTCGGCGCTCTGGCCGGTGGTCGGCAAGCTGGTGACCGGCGACGCCGCCAGCTACCGTTACCTGGTGGAATCCATCCGCATGCATCCCGACCAGGACACCCTGAAGGGCATGATGGAGCAGGCCGGCTTCAGCGACTGCCGCTATCACGACGTGATGGGCGGCATCTGCGCCATCCACATCGGTTTCAAGTCCGCTTTGAAGTCAGCCCGCGCCGGCTGAGCCCGTCGAGGCCCCATGAACCCACTCGTGCTCATCGCCGTCTGTGCCCCGCTGGAAGCGCTCATCAACGCGGTGCTGGCACAGGACGTCGGCAGCACCCGCCGCCTGGCCGCGCTCGAAGGCCGCTCCGTTCAGCTTCAGTGCAGCAAGCCGGTGCCACTGTGTGTCTACCTGCAGGTGAATCATGCGCGCATCGCGCTGCGGGCCCTGCAGGAAGAGCCGCCCAGCGCGGGCATCACGGCCGATGCCGCCAGCCTGCTGCGGCTGCTGCTGGCCGGTTCGCAGACCAGCGCGCTGTTCTCGCCGGACGTGACCCTGAGCGGTGACACCCAGGTGATCCAGACGCTGCACAGCGTGCTGACCGGGTTGGAGATCGACTGGCAGGCGCACGCCTCGCGGCTGTTCGGCGATGTGCTGACCCGGCAGGCCGAAACGGGCCTGGGCAGCGCCCGCGAGTGGAGTGCGCAGACGGCGCAGTCGCTGCGCGCCGATGTCGACGAATACCTGCACGAGGAGGCCCGTGTGCTGCCCTCGCGCGCCGAGCTGGAGGTGTTCAGCACACGTCTGGATGAGCTGAGACTCGGGCTCGATCGTACACAGGCACGTGCTGCGCTCTTGCGACAAAATGTCGCAGAAGGGTCACTCGACTTGTAATAGACTGCCGGGGCGGCATAATCCAGAGCAACCCGTCGTCCCGGAACTTCCTCCGCGCAAGCGGCAACGCCAGACCAAGGAGATACCAGCATGAACACACAGGATGGCTTCAAACTCGCCTACTCCGCCGCCGCCCTGCTGGTGGCCAGTGCAGCGATGTCTGCGGGCACCGTGGCCCAGGAAGTGGCCGAGCCCGTGAAAGTGAGTCTGTGTCAGGGCCTGACTTCCTGCCACGGCCAGAGCGCCTGTAAGGGCTATGGCAATGCGGCAGGCGCCGGCAAGAACACCTGCGCCGGCACCGGCTTCGTCAGCTTCGCCAGCGGCCACGCCATGGTGTCCAAGAGCTTCTGCGACAAGCTGGGCGGCAAGGAAGTCGGCACGGCGTCAGCCGTCGCGGCAACCCCGGATACCAATGTCACCGAAGGCGTGCAGGTGGCGTACTGCAACGACCTGTTCAGCTGCAACACCTTCAGCGCCTGCAAGGGCAATGGCAATGACAACGGTGCAGGCAAGAACAGCTGCCACGGCATCGGCTTCGTGGCCATCGCCTCGGGCAGCATGAGTGTCTCCGAGCAGCTGTGCAGCAAGCTGGGTGGCAACCTGATCTCCAGCCTTTAAGGGCTGCCCTGAACTGGAGTCCGCGATGCTTGGTTTCGGCCTGGGTCTGCGCAGTGTGCATTACGAGCATGTGCTGACCCACCGGCCCACCGGCGTGGACTGGTTTGAACTCATCACCGAGAACTATCTCGCCCCCGGCGGGCGCCCAAGGGAAGTGCTGCGCCGCGTGCGCGAGCACTACCCCGTGGTGCTGCACGGGCTGTCCTTCAATGTCGGCACCCGCGAAGCGCCCGACTACACCTACCTGGCGCAACTCAAGCAGCTGATCCGTGAGGTGGAGCCCGCCTGGGTCTCCGATCACCTGTGCTGGACCGGCCTGCACGGCTACACCTCCCACGACCTGCTGCCGATCGCCTACACCGAGGAGAACCTCGTCCACGTGGCCGACAAGGTCAGCCGCATCCAGGACTTCCTGGGCCAGACCATCGTGCTGGAGAACCCATCCGTGTACATCGGCTTTCGCAGCGACACCATGACGGAGCCACAGTTCATCAATGCCCTGGTGCAGCGCACCGGCTGCGAGATCCTGCTGGACGTGAACAATCTCTATGTGTCCGGCTTCAACCTGGGCTTCGACCCGCGGACCGGCCTAGAGGCGCTGAACCCCGCTGCCATCCGGCAGTTCCACCTCGCAGGCCACACCCACAACACCACCCACATCATCGATACCCACGACCACCCTGTGTGTGACGAGGTCTGGGACTTGTACGAACACGCCTGCCGCCGCTTCGGCCCGGTCGCCACCCTGCTGGAGCGCGACGATCGCATCCCGCCGTTCGACGAACTGCTGGTCGAACTGGAGCAGGCCCGGGCGCTGCAGGCACGGGCGCTGCAGGCACGAGCGCTGGCGAGTCGACCCGCATGAGCTGGGAAGAAGACCAGGCGCGCTTCTGGCAGTGGATCACGCGACCGCAGGATCTGCAGCAGGATGCCGACGCGATTGCCGCCCTGCTCGCCCCGCACAGCCGTCTGAGTCAGGCCGAGGCACTCTCGATCTACAACAACGCTTATCACCAGCGCCTGGTGGAGGTCTCCAGCGCCATCTTCCCCGTGCTGTTCCACACCCTGGGCAGGGAGCTCTACAGCCAGTTGTGGATTGCCTACATGGGCGAGCACCCCCCTCGCAATGGCCCGATCAATCGCGTGGGCGATGACCTGCCGGCGTTCCTGCGCGAGCATCCGCAGTTCCGCGAGCTGCCGGCGGTGGCCGACATCGCACAGCTGGAAAGCTTGCTGAACTCGCTCTTCGATGTGGTCGACGAGCCGCCGTACACCCTCGCCATGCTGCAGCAGCTGCCCGAACATGGCTGGCCCACCCAGTGCTGGCAACCGAAACAGGACTGGGCTCTGCTGCACACGCGTTTCGATCTGGAGACCTACTGGCGACAGATCCAGGCACACATTCAGGCCGCCGGCGAACCCGGGGCCGCCGACGCCAGCATCACCCTGCTGCCGGAGCATGACCCGCGCTTTCCGAACCTGCTCGTGTTCCGCCGGGAACAGCGCATGCAGTTCCAGAGCATCCGGCCCGCCTTCGGCCTGTTCCTGCAAGGTATCCAGCGCGGTCAGTCCTTTGCCGATCTGTGCGCCGCTCTCGCCACCAGCTTCCCGGACAGCGACATTCCCACCCTCAGCCTGAACCTTCTGCTGCGCGCCATCGAGCTGGAACGGCTGCGCGCCGAGGCCGGCACACCGGCATGACAAGCCTTGTCCGCAGCCCCCGCTTGGTGCTATCTTGCCCGCCCTTGGAAGCGCAATTGCAAGCTCCTGATAAATAAACAAATACTGACACCCCGCGCAGAGGTGTTCGCACCCCGGCTCCGCACTGGGCTGGCTCGAAGGCTCGACACGTGTCCCATTTGCCCAGACTCCTGAAGCTTCTCAATACCGCTGCCCGCTACGGCCTCGACGACATCTCCCCTGCGGTGCGTCCATCCGGCCCGGCCCGCCTGCTGTTCGGACTGTGGAGCCTGCCCTGGCGGCTGCATCCCGCGCGACGCCTGCCTCCCCCTGTCAGGCTGCGGCTGGCGCTGGAAGAACTGGGCCCGATCTACATCAAGTTCGGTCAGCTGCTGTCCACCCGGCGGGACTTCCTGCCCACCGAGCTGGCCGACGAGCTGCAGTCCCTGCAGGACAATGTGCCCGGCTTCAGCAGCCCGAGTATTCAGCAGATCGTCGAGCAGACCCTGAGCTGCCCCTGGCAGGAGGTGTTCAGCGAGCTGTCCACCACCCCTCTGGCCTCGGCCTCGGTGGCCCAGGTCCACAGCGCCCGTCTGCACAATGGCGACGAGGTGGTGGTCAAGGTCATCCGCCCCGGCATCGAGCACACGCTGGAACAGGACATTCGTCTGCTGAAATGGCTGGCGGCGCTGATCGAGAAGCATCTGCCGCATGGCCGGCGCCTGCGGCCGCGCGAGGTGGTGAACGATTACGAGAAGGTGATCTTCGACGAACTGAACCTGTTGGCCGAGGGCGCCAATGCCACCCAGCTGCGGCGCAATTTCGAGCACTCGCCCCTGCTCTATGTGCCGAAGGTCTACTGGGAATACTCGCGCAGCAACCTGCTGGTGACCGAGCGCATCTACGGCACGCCGGTGGCCGATGTCGCGGCACTGAACCAGCGGGGCGTCAACCTGAAGAAACTGGCCGAGCGCGGCGTGGAGATCTTCTTCACCCAGGTGTTCACCCACAGCTTCTTCCACGCCGACATGCATCCGGGCAACATCTTCGTGGCCCTGCACTCACCGGAGAACCCGCAGTACATCGCCATCGACTGCGCCATCATCGGCTCGCTCAGCCGCAATGATCAGCAGTATCTCGCGCGCAATCTGCTCGCCATCTTCCAGCGCGACTACCGCAAGGTGGCCGAGCTGCACGTCGAGTGCGGCTGGGTCCCGCGCGACACCCGCGTGCCCGAGTTCGAGGCCGCCATGCGCTCGGTCTGCGAGCCGGTGTTCGAGAAACCACTCAAGGACATCTCCTTCGGCTATCTGCTGGTGCAGCTGTTCAAGACGGCCGGCCGCTTCAACATGGAGGTGCAGCCCTCCCTGGTGTTGCTGCAGAAGACCCTGCTCAATGTCGAAGGCCTGGGGCGGCAGCTCTACCCGGAACTGGATCTGTGGACCACTGCCCTGCCCTTCCTGGAAGAGTGGAACCGGCGCCGCATGCAGCCGGGCACACTATTCAAGGCCTTGAAGGAGAACGTGCCCGACTGGATCGAGCAACTGCCGCTGCTGCCCCAGCTGATGATCGACAATCTGAGTCAGGCGCGGGAGCTGAAGCAGCTCAACGTGCACCTGCAGGAACGTCTGCAGCAGGAGCTCGCCGCCCGGCAGGCGCGTGCCGACAGGCGACTGCTGGCGGGAAGCGCGCTGCTGGCAGGCAGTGCCCTGAGCCTGCTCCCGGCCCTCCAGGACACCCTGACCACCGTGCCAGGAGCCACAATTCTGCTGGCTTGCGGCGGACTTTACCTTTTGTGTTTTAGACGCTGACATTGCATACTAGCCGCCATGAATGCAGCGGCGGGCCCCACTTTGACAACATATTGGCTTGATCAGATCAAGTGGTCCGCAGAGGGCCTTGTCCCCGTCGTCGCCCAGGATCACGCCACGGGCCGTGTGCTCATGCAAGCCTGGGTCAACCGCGAAGCGCTCAGCCTGAGTGTGACCGAACGCCGCGGCATCTACTGGTCGCGCTCACGCGGCAGGCTGTGGCGCAAGGGCGAGGAATCCGGTCACGTGCAGCACCTGCACGACATCCTGCTCGACTGCGATGGCGATGCGCTGATCTACGTGGTCGACCAGGTGGGCGGCATGGCCTGTCACACCGGTCGCGCGAGCTGCTTCTACAGACGACTCGACGCCAACCACGAGTGGCAGGTGACCGATTCGGTTCTCAAGGACCCGCACGCCATCTACGGAGACAGTGGCAGACACCATGGATGACGTTCTCACCCGCCTCGGTCAGATACTCGAAGAGCGTCGACGTGCGAACGCCGATGACTCCTATGTCGCCAGCCTGCACCGCAAGGGCTTGAACAAGATTCTGGAAAAGGTCGGCGAGGAAGCCACCGAGACCATCATCGCCGCCAAGGATGTGCCGGGCGGGGGCGACCGGCAGGCCCTGGTGAACGAGACGGCTGACCTGTGGTTCCATTCCCTGGTGATGCTGAGTCACCTGGATCTGGGCCCGCAGGATGTGCTGCAGGAGCTGCAGCGACGTTTCAATATTTCAGGGCTGGCCGAAAAGGCCGCCCGGACACAGACAAAGTAGACATTCGGCCCCTTCACAATGCCGCAGGCGTTGGGGGCGGAGACTCGGGAGGCAGTCATGGGTATCGGTGGTATCGGAATCTGGCAACTGATCATCATTCTGGTGATCGTGGTCATGCTGTTCGGCACGAAGAAATTGCGCACGCTGGGGTCCGACCTGGGCGGAGCACTCAAGGGTTTCAAGACAGCCATGAAGGACGACGACGCCAAGGACAGCGATGACGACGAAGTCGCCGTGAAGAAAGTGGCTGACAGCACCACCATGAAGTCCGAGAAGTCCGACGACAAGGCCTGATCCCGTTCGCGCGTTCTTTCCCTTTCACTCACCTTGATGCCAGGCGCCGCACATGTTTGATATTGGTTTCATGGAACTGGTGCTGATCGCCGTCGTGGCCCTGATCGTCGTGGGGCCCGAGCGATTGCCAGGCGCCATCCGCACCACCACCCTGTGGATCGGACGGGCCAAGCGCAGCTTCCAGCAGGTGAAGACGGAGATCGAACGCGAGATCAATGCCGACGAGATCCGCCGGCAGCTGCACAATGAGTCCATCCTGGCGGGCATCGAGAAGGCGCGCAAACAGGCCGACTCGCTGGTCAAGAATGCCCGTCACGACATCGACGCCCTCGACAGCGAGATCAAGACCACTCTCAAGAGCGAGGAAACGGCCCTGCGCGAGATCGCGGCGCGCGAGGATGCGGCCCTGAAGTCCACGCCGGCACAAACACCTGCTGCACAAACTCCTGCGGCACAACCGGCTCGCGAGACCCCGGCGGCCCCGGTGGACGATCCATCAATCTACGATGAAGCGCCGCTGGAAGAGGAAGCCGGCACTGCCGAGACTGAACCGGCGCCAGCCGCCGCCCCGGCAACGCCTGCCAAACCCGTGGAGGACTTCTACAACAACCCTCCCAGCGGCACCATTTCGCTGAAGGGCGGGGTGTACCGCGCCACCACCTCGCTGGACGACGAGACTGATTCAGGACGTCGGATATGAGTGAGTCGACGGATCCGGTCAAGACGGCGGAGCTCACGCTGGTCGATCATCTGATTGAATTGCGCGACCGCATCATGAAGTCGCTGGTGGCGATCGTCGTGGTCTTCCTGTCACTGTTCTATTTCGCGAACGACATCTACACCTTCGTGGCCGACCCCCTGCTTGACGTGCTGCCCGACAACAGCGGCATGATCGCTATCGACCCGACCTCGCCGTTCTTTGCCCCGTTCAAGCTGACGTTTTTTGTGTCGCTCTGCCTGGCTGCTCCCTACATCCTCTATCAGGTGTGGTCCTTCATTGCGCCCGGGTTGTACAAGAACGAGAAAGAGATCGCGATCCCCCTGTTCGTGTCGAGTGTGGTCCTGTTCTATGCCGGGATCGCCTTCGCCTACTACATCCTCTTTGGCTTCGTGTTCTCCTTCTTCGTCTCGGTGGCGCCGGAGGGAATCATGGTGACGCCGGACATCAACAGTTTCCTGAGCTTTGCTTTGGCGATCTTCTTCGCCTTCGGCGTCGCCTTCGAGATTCCCATCGCCGTGTTCATCCTCATCTGGACCGGCATCCTCGAGCCGGAAGACCTCGTGGAGAAGCGGCCCTACGTGATCGTCAGCTGCTTCGTCATCGGCATGCTGCTGACACCTCCGGATCCGTTTTCGCAAACGGTCCTCGCGATTCCCATGTGGATGCTGTTCGAGCTTGGCATCTTCGCCGGCCGCTTCGCCAACCGCCGCGCGCAGGAGCGCGAACAGGCCGAGCAGCAGGCCGGCAAGTCCTGACGCAGGGCCGGCAGGCTCAGGCTGGACTCATACCCGCAGCATGAACGTCACCGGGCCGTCATTCTCCAGCCCGATCTGCATGTCCGCGCCGAACACCCCGCTCACCACCCGACAGGGCTGACGACGGGCCTGCTGCACCAGATAGTCGAACAGCGGCTCGGCCTCGGCCGGCGGCATGGCGGACGAGAAGCCCGGCCGCAGTCCCTTGTCCGTGGTGGCGGCCAGCGTGAACTGGGACACCAGCAGCCATTCCCCGCCGATCTCCAGCAGGGAGCGATTCATGCGCCCCTCGGCATCGGCGAACACCCGGTAATTGAGCAGTCGGTGCAGCAGACGATCGGCCTTGGCCGCATCGTCGTCCTTCTCCACCCCCACCAGCACCACCAGCCCCTGGCCGATCTCGCCCCGCGTCTCGCCTCCGATGCGCAGCCGGCCCCAGGTCACACGCTGCAGCAGGGCGATCACGCCACGGGCTCCTGGCGCAGCAGCCGCAGCAGGTCCTGCGTGGCGCGGATCAGCGCATCAGTGATGCCGGGTTCGACGGCGGAATGCCCCGCATCGCGGATGATGAAGAGTTCGGACTCGGGCCAGCGCTCGTGCAGCGCCGTGGCATTGTCCAGCGGACAGACGACGTCGTAGCGGCCATGCACGATATAGCCGGGAATGCCTGCCAGACGATAGGCATCGCGCAGGATCTGATCCGGTTCCAGGAAGGCCTGGTTGACGAAGTAGTGCGCCTCGATGCGCGCGAGCGCCAGGGCGATGTGCGGGTCGGAGAAGCGTTCCACCACATGCGGGTTCGGCCGCAGCGTGGAACAGCAGCCTTCCCAGACCGACCACAGCTTCGCCGCCGCCATGCGGGCGATCTCGTCCGTGCCTGTCAGGCGACGGTGATAGGCACCGATCATGTCGTAACGCTCCGGCTCGGGGATGTGCTCCCAGTAGTCCTGCCAGAAATCCGGGAACAGACGGCTGGCACCGTCCTGGTAGAACCACTGCAAGTCCTTGTCCCGGCACAGGAAGATGCCCCGAAGCACGAGTCCCAGCACGCGCTCTGGCCATGTCTGCGCGTAAACCAGGCTCAGCGTCGACCCCCAGGAGCCGCCGAACAGCACCCACTTGTCGATGTGCAGGAATGCCCGGATGGCATCCATGTCGGCCACCAGATCCTGGGTGGTGTTGTGCTGCAGTTCGGCATGGGGCGTGGAGCGACCGGCACCGCGCTGATCGAAGATGATGATGTGATAGTGCTCCGGGTCGAAATAGCGCCGGCTGTTGCCGTCGGTGCCGCCGCCCGGTCCGCCATGGACGAAGAGCACCGGAATGCCGGCCGGATTGCCGCACTGCTCCACATGCAGGGTGTGCAGGTCGGACACCGCCAGGCGGTGGGTGGCGAAGGGTTTGATCTCGGGATAGAGAACCAGCATGAAGATTCCTCGGGACGGTGACGTTGAGGCAATCTTAGGGGAGAACAGCAGCACTGGCGACAGTCTTGTGGGAGCGCGCAAGGCGCGCCCCCACAAGGACGCCAGGATCAGCCGCGAGCGGGACGGTCGGCGCGCTTGCGCTCGCTCTCGGTCAGCAGCTTCTTGCGCAGGCGGATGTGGTTCGGCGTGATTTCCACCAGTTCGTCATCCTCGATGAACTCCATGGCCTGCTCGAGCGTGTGCTTGATCGGCGGCGTCAGGATGATGTTCTCGTCGGTGCCCGAGGCACGGATATTGGTCAGTTGCTTGCCCTTGGTCGGGTTGACCACCAGGTCGTTCTCGCGGCTGTGCAGGCCGACGATCATGCCTTCATAGACCTCGACGTTGGGCTCCACGAACAGACGGCCGCGTTCCTGCAGCGTGAAGAGCGAGTAGCCGAGCGTCTTGCCGCGCACCATGGACACCAGCACGCCGTTCTTGCGGGCGCCGATGTTGCCCATTTTCACCGGGCCGTAATGATCGAACACGTGGTTCATCATGCCGGTGCCGGAAGTCATGCTCAGGAACATGGAGCGGAAGCCGATCAGACCACGGGTCGGGATGATGAACTTCAGACGAACACGGCCCTTGCCGTCCATAGTCATGTCCTGCAGATCGGCCTTGCGCATGCCCAGCTCTTCCATGACCGAGCCTTGGTGCTGCTCGTCGCAGTCGATGACCAGCACCTCGTGCGGCTCCTGCATCACGCCATCGATTTCCTTCACGATCACTTCAGGACGGGACACGGCCAGCTCGAAGCCTTCCCGGCGCATGTTCTCGATCAGCACGGACAAATGCAGTTCCCCGCGGCCGGAGACCTTGTACTTGTCGGGGGTGTCCCCCGGCTCGACGCGCAGGGCCACGTTGTAGATCAGCTCCCGTTCCAGACGGTCCTTGATGTTGCGGGTGGTGACGAACTTGCCGTCCTGACCGGCAAAGGGCGAGTCGTTCACCTGGAAGGTCATGCTGATGGTGGGGCTGTCCACGGTCAGCGGCGGCATGGCCTCGACGTGGTTCGGGTCGCACAGGGTGTCGGAGATGTTCAGCTTGTCGATACCGGTGATGCAGACGATCTCGCCGGCACTGGCCTCGTTCACATCCACGCGCTCCAGACCGAGGTGGCTCTTCACCTGCAGGATCTTGCCCTTGCGCTGATTGCCTTCACGGTCGACGATCACGACCTGGGAATTCACCTTGGCCACCCCGCCGGTGACGCGACCGATGCCGATCACGCCCACATAGCTGCTGTAGTCCAGCGCACTGATCTGCATGCGGAACGGTGCATCGAGGGTCACGGGGGGCGGCGGTACGCGATCGATCACCGTCTGGAACAGCGGCGTCATGTCGTCGGCCATCTGGCTCAGTTCGAGGCCCGCGAAGCCGTTCAGCGCCGAAGCATAGACCACGGGGAAATCCAGCTGCTCGTCGGTGGCGCCAAGGCGATCGAAAAGATCGAACACTTCATTGAGCACCCAGTCCGGACGAGCGCCGTCGCGGTCCACCTTGTTGATGACCACGATGGGCTTGAGGCCTTGGTCGAAGGCCTTCTGGGTCACGAAACGCGTCTGCGGCATGGGCCCGTCCACGGCGTCGACCAGCAGCAGCACCGAGTCCACCATGGACATGACGCGCTCCACCTCGCCGCCGAAGTCAGCGTGGCCGGGGGTGTCGACGATGTTGATGTGGTAGCCGTTCCAGTTGATGGCGGTGTTCTTGGCCAGAATGGTGATGCCGCGCTCACGTTCCTGATCGTTGGAGTCCATGACGCGCTCCACAACCTTGCCGCGATCTTCCAGCGTACCGGACTGCTGCAGAAGTTTGTCGACGAGCGTGGTCTTGCCATGGTCAACGTGGGCGATGATGGCGATGTTGCGGATTTTCTCGATCACGAGCTGATGTCCTGTAAGTGAGGGAAGCGGGGCCGGCTGGGCAAAAAGGCCGTGGAGTATACACCAGCGCCCGCGCGGCTAGCTACCCGAGGCAGCGATGGCCCACGCCTGGCTCCGTTTCCGGATCGCCTTTCCCCACACTTCAGTCAATAACTGACGCTGCGAGACGATGCGCCCGCTGCAGGACAACAGCATGCGCAGCAGATCGGATTCCTGGCGAGTCAGCCGCACGCGCTGCCCTGCCTTGCGATTGCAGCGCCGCCAGCTCGAATCTGGATTCTGGAATACCCGGGGCTGCGTCGATGACGTCGATGAACAGGCCGGCTTCCGGCTTGGCCGACTCTCGGCTGCAGCGCAGGGCCCCTGCTCAGCGAGTCGACGGCACGTCCAGGCTGCATCAGCGCCGCCAGAAGGCGGGACTGAACAACACGATGATTGTCAGAAACTCGAGTCGGCCCATGATCATGCCCGCGCAAAGCACCCATTTGGCCATGTCCGGCAGGCTGGAAAAATTTCCTGCCGGTCCAATGATCGGCCCGAGTCCGGGCCCGACATTCGCGAGAGCCGTGACGGAACCGGTCAGACTGGTCACCAGGTCCAGCCCTGTCAGCGACAGCAACAAGGTCATGACTGTCAGGCACAGCACCATCAAGAACAGGAAGGCGACCAGCGAGCTCAGGATCTCGTCCGACACGGTCACCCCGTTGTAGGAGCGGGGCAGTGCCGCCCGCGGGTGAATCGCGCGGGCCACCTGCTCGCGGATCAACGTCACGCACAGCTGGATGCGGAAGGTCTTGATGCCGCCACTGGTAGAGCCCGAACAACCGCCGAGGAAGGTGGCGAAGAAGAACACCACGATCGCGAAATTGCCCCACTGCGAGTAATCCGCGCTGGCAAACCCGGTGGTCGTGACCACCGACACCAGGTTGAAAGTGGCGAGGGTGACTGCCTGACCGACGGAGGTATCGCCGGTCTGCCACACAGCCACGGCCAGGGAGGCACTCAAGACCGCCATCATCAGCAGCATGCCGCGCAGCTGGCGATCACCGAGCGGGGCGAGGCTGCGGTGCCTCAGCGCACGCAGATACAGCACGAAGGGCGACGCCCCCAGGATCATGAAGACGATGCAGATCCAGTGCAGCGCCGGCGAGCTGAACTGCGCGAAGGAGCTGTCCGAGGTGGAGTAGCCGCCGGTCGAGATGGTCGCCAAGGCATGGTTGACTGCATTGAAGGTGTCCATGCCGAAGACCCGGTAGAGCAGCGCGCACAGCAGGGTCAGCACCATGTAGACCAGCACCATGTGCTTAAGCAGCTGCTGGGTGCGCGGCATTGACTTGTCCGACCAGTCCGAGGATTCCGTGCGAAACAGTTTCATGCCGCCAAGACTGAGGAATGGCAACACGGCAATGGCCATGCCGATGATGCCCATGCCTCCGATCCAATGCAGCAACGACCGCCACAGCAGGACATCCGCGGCCATCGCGTCGAGGCCGACCAGCACAGTGGAACCCGTCGTCGTCATCCCCGAGACGGATTCGAAGACTGCATCGGCCAGTGACAGCCCCTCCAGGCTCAACAACAGGGGCATGGCTCCGAACAGCGGCACCACGAGCCATGCCGTTGCCGTGATCAGGAACATTTGCCGGGGCTGCAGGTGCGGCGAGCGATGCGCATGCCCCACAGCGATGCAGATCAGCCCGGCACCCCCGCTCAGCAGTGCGCTCAATGCATAGGCAGGCAGATTGCCGGAGGCCAGACGCCAGGCAAGCAGTGCAGGAAACCCCTGCAGCAGGGCGACGAAGCAGAGCGCCACACCGAGTACGACCAGAACGGGACTGAAGGTTTTCATGTGCGCAGTTTAGAGCAGCCCGCATAAAGTCACCATGCGCGAAACACCCCTGCACTGCGGCAAACGCGGTTAAATTTGTGCTTCGACCGACAGTAATCGCCTGCGCTCGCGTAACAGCGGCCGAATTCAGGAATTTCTTGCGGTCCGCTGATCTTGCGGCGCTTTGCAGCGTATACCAGCGCAAAGGCCGTGGCGTCTCGCTCACCCACTTTTCCAAAGCAGCTTTCCACGAGGTTCACCCAATTGAAGCGAGCTCTTCTTCCCATCACGATCCTGGCTGTCGCCGGCGTCGTGTTCGTCATGCTTGTGCGCAATCCGGAACGGCTTGAAGCCGTCGCCCCCGAACAGGCCCTGACCACCGTGCGAGTCGCGCCGGTCGAGCCCCGGAGCGTCACCATGCAGTTGCGCTCCCAGGGCAAGGTGCAAGCCTCGCGTCGCGTCAGCCTGTCGGCAGCAGCGGCAGGTCCGGTCTCCTGGATATCACCAAACCTGGTGGCCGGCGGCTACTTCGCTGCGGGCGAAGCCATCCTGCGCCTTGACAGCAGCGACTTCGAGAACGCTCTCATCCGCGGGCAGAGCGCGGTGAGCCAGGCCGAGACCGATGCCCGGCATTCGAGCACGGAGCTTGAGCGCTATCGCGAACTCGCCGCCCGTCGTCTGGTCAGCGAATCCCAGCTGCAGGAACTGCAGCGTCAGGCCGACAACGCCGCCGTTCGTCTGCGCGATGCCCGGGCAGCCCTGGCCCAGACGGAATTGGAACTCAAGCGCAGTGAAGTCACCGCGCCTTTCGCCACCATCGTCGAGAGCACCAGCATCGAGCTTGGCCAGCACGTGAACCGCGGTTCCGCCCTGGCCACCCTGCTCAGCGCCGACGAGGTGGAAGTGCGCCTGCCGCTCGCCCTCACCCAGCTCGGCTACCTCGACATTCCCCTGGGTCATCGCGGTGAATTGCCGGAGGATGCGCAGGCACCAGTCACGCTGCAGGGCATGTTCGGTGGTCAGTTGCACACATGGACCGGGCGCCTGGTGCGCACCGAAGCTGGCATCGATGCCTCCAACAACGCCGTGCAGGCCATTGTGCGGGTAGACAACCCGCAGTCCGTCGGCGCCGCCGAGGAAGACGCGAACGCCATCCCGCTGCCCGTCGGGCTCTACGTGGAAGCCACCATCAAGGGCAAGTCCGTCGACAACATCGTCGACTTGCCACGAGAAGTGATCCGTGGCGGCAACCAGGTGCTGGTGGTGGATACCGAGAACCGCATGCATTTCCGCGAGGTCGAGATCCTGCGCCTGGAAAGCGACCGCGTCCTGATCAGTGGCGGACTGCGCGCCGGCGAGCTCATCTGCATGTCCCCCATCCAGGCTGTGGTTGACGGCATGGCCGTCCAGGTCGTGCAGCAATGAGAACGGTCGTCACCTGGTTCATCGACAACCCCATCGCCTCGAATCTGCTGATGATGGTGTTCCTCGTCGCGGGCGTCGTGTCCTACTCCAATACCCGGCAGGAAGAATTTCCCAGCATCGAGACCGGCACCATCCAGGTCAACATCCCCTACCCGGGCGCCGCGCCGGCGGAAGCCGAACAGGCCGTGTGCGTGCACCTCGAAGCCGCCCTGCAGAACATGGAAAACATCGAGCGCATGACCTCCACGGCACGTGAAGGCGGCTGTGCGGCCACGCTGCAGCTGGCACCGGGCGCCGATCTGAACCGCATGCTCAACGAGACCAAGAGCACCATCGACGGCATCACCACCTTCCCGGCCGACATCGAGCAGCCCACCGTGCTGTCGTTCTCGCCCACCAGCACGGTGATGTCCCTGGCCCTGGTGGCCGACACCGACGACACGAGCCTGAAGGAGCTGGGCGAGCAGATCCGCATGGAGCTCATCGATCTGCCCGGCATCTCGCGCGTCGAAGTGAACTACATCCGCCCCTACGAGATCTCCGTGGAGGTGTCCGAGTTCACGCTGCGTCAATACAACCTGTCGCTTGACCAGATCGCCAACGCCATCAACAGCAACGCCATGGACATGCCAGCCGGCACCCTGCGCACCCCGGGGGGCGAGATCCTGTTGCGCAGCAAGGGACGCATGTATACCGGCGCGGAATACGAGAACATCGTGGTGCGCGCCTATCCCGACGGCTCCCAGCTGCGGCTGGGTGACATCGCCACGGTGCGCGACGGCTTCGAGGAGGGTTATCTGACCGCCCGCGTCAACGGCAAGAACGCCGCCATCGTCGAGATCTACCGCGTGGGGGACGAAGACACCGTGGATTCCGCCGCGACGGTGAAGGAATACGTCGCTCAGCGGCAGTCCCGCCTGCCCGCCAGCGTGGAGCTGATCGTGCTGACCGACGACGCCAAGGGTCTCGAGGAGCGCATTGCCACCGTGGCCAGCAATGCCTACTCGGGCTTCATCCTGGTGGTGATCGTGCTCACGCTGTTCCTGCGCTTCAAGACAGCCGTATGGGTGGCGGCAGGCATTCCCGTCGCGATGCTCGGTGCGCTGTCGCTGTTCCCCACGATGGGCCTGACCATCAGCTCGCTGACCATCATGGCCTTCATCCTCGTGCTGGGGATCATCGTGGACGATGCCATCGTGGTGGGCGAGCGCACTTACGTGTACGAACAACAGGGCATGAGTCCTCGCGATGCTGCCGCGGAAGGCACCTTGAGCGTGTCCGTACCCGTGATTTTCGGGGTACTGACCACCATCGCGGCCTTCCTGCCACTGCTGATCCTGAGCGGCCCGATGGGCGCCTTCTTCAACGTGATCGGCGTCGTGGTGGCGCTCTGTCTGATCTTCAGCCTGATCGAATCCCAGCTGATTCTCCCGGGCCATCTCGCGCATCGCCGCACCAAGGGCTATTTCCTGGAAGGCAGCCCGGTGATCGAACGCTGGCTGAGTCTGCAGAAGAAAATCTCAGGCGGACTGGAAACCTTTGCCGAGAAAGTCTACCAACCTGCACTGCGCGCATGTCTGGAGTACCGCTACGCCTCCCTGGCCACGGCCACGGCGATCATCCTGCTCACGGCGGCTCTGCTGATCAGCGGCAGGGTGATCTTCCAGTTCTTCCCGGCAGTGGAAGGCGATCGTATCTACGCAAGCATTCAGATGCCGGAAGGGGTGGCGGTCGACGTGACCGAAGAGGCGCTGGCCCGCATCGAGACTGCAGCAGCCGAACTGGTGCAGGAGCTGGAGGCCGAGCTGGACGCCCGCATCGCGGCCGGTGATGCGCCGGCCGAACCGGGCCATGTCGTCGAGAACACCCTCACCACCCTGGGTTCCCGCATCAATCGCGGCGGTCCTGCCATGGGGCGCGGCGGCGCCGGCGGCAGCCATATCGCCGAAGTGGTGATGATCCTCAGCTCCTTCGATGCGCGCGGCCAGGTCAGCGCCAACGATATTCGCGACCGCTGGCGCGAGAAGGTCGGCGTGATTCCGGATGCCCTGGAGCTGAACTTCGTGTCCGATTCCTTCTCGGCCGGCCAGGCACTGAGCTTCCGTCTCGAGGGCCGCAACGAGGACACCCTGCGCATCGCCACCGCAGAGCTGCGCGAAGCCCTGGGGCGTTACCCCGGCGTCTTCGATGTCAGTGACTCCTTCCGTGCCGGCAAGCAGGAAGTACAGATCGAGCTGCTGCCCGAAGGCGAACTGCTGGGCTTCACGCTGCAGGATGTGTCGCGTCAGGTGCGCCAGGCCTTCTATGGTGCGGAATCCCAGCGCATCCAGCGTGGTCCGGATCAGATCAAGGTGATGGTGCGTTATCCCGAGAACGAGCGTCAGTCCATGGGCAATCTGGAAGACATGCTGCTGCGCACAGCCAACGGCGGTGAGGTGCCGCTGTCCAGCGTGGCACGCCTGTCACTCGGGAACAGCTACTCCAGCATCAACCGCGAGAACGGCCGACGCGTGATCACCGTGAATGCTGACGTCAATCGCGCCGTCAGCGCCCCGGAGCAGGTCACGCGCGAGATCGCGGCGGAGTTCACGCAGCGCTGGAACGACGAATACCAGATCACCATGTCCCTGGGCGGTGAGGGCGAACAGCGCGACGAGTCGCTGGGCAGCCTGCTGTCCACCTACCCGCTGGCGATGCTGATCATCTTCGCTCTGCTGGCAATTCCGCTGAAGTCCTACGCCCAGCCGCTGCTCATCATGAGCGTGATTCCCTTCGGCGCCATCGGCGCCATCCTGGGGCATTTCATCATGGGCGTGGAACTGGTGTTCTTCTCGCTGATCGGCATTGTGGCGCTGAGTGGCGTGGTGGTGAACTCCAGCCTGGTGCTGGTGGACTACATCAACGGGGAAGTGAAAGAGGGGCACACGCTGCAGGAGGCAGTGGCCAGTGCCGGGGTAGCCCGCTTCCGGCCGATCTTCCTTACGTCAATGACCACCTTCATCGGCCTGGTGCCGCTCATGTTTTCGCCAACGCCAGCCACCTTCTTCATCGTGCCCATGGCGATATCCCTGGGTTGGGGCGTGCTCTTCGCCACGGTGATCACGCTGTTCCTGGTGCCGAGTCTGTACCTGATCCTGTACGACTTCACCACCCACGGGGCGCATGAGGAAGATCACAGCCGCACCCCGGTCTCCGCACTCTGACGGCGTGGCGGCGTGTCCAGTGTCGGACACGCCGCCTTGCCACTTGGTCTCAGATCGCTCGCAGCACCCTGCTCAGATCCTCCCGCCTGTACGGTTTCTCCAGAATCTGCCAGTGCGGCGCAATCGCGTCGCGGCGACTCTCATCGAGATAGCCCGTGGTCAGGATGATGTGCACATGGGGCTGATGATGCGCCACCCAGGTGGCCAGCTGCACGCCATCCAGGGCCCCCGGCATGGCGATGTCGGTCAGCAGGATGTCCACTGACTCGTGCCGCAGCAGCGCCTGGGCCTCTTCCCCCGACGCCGCCTCCAGCACACTGAAGCCCATGTCCGTCACCATGCGCACGGCAATGCGGCGCAGGAATTCCTCGTCATCCACCAGCAGCACGCGCAGGGCGCGCGCCGGGGAGTCAGGAGCCGGCGCCTCGACGCGCGCCTCCACATCCAGATCATGGGATGCCAGGATGGGCAGGTAGAGACTGACCGTGGTGCCCTTGCCCTCCTCGCTCTCGATCTGCACGGTGCCATTGAGCTGCCGCGCGAAGCCATAGACCATGGGCAGCCCGAGACCGGTGCCATGACCACGCTCCTTGGTGGTGAAGAAGGGCTCGAAGACATGCTTGAGGACATCTTCTGGAATGCCCGTGCCATTGTCGCGCACACTCACCCGGGCGTAAGCGCCGGCAGGCAGGTCGAGTTCGCCTTCGTGCAGCGTCACCTCGGCCGTGCTGACCACGACACAGCTGTCACTGCGGCCCTGCAAGGCATCGCGCGCATTGATCAGCAGATTGATGATGGCATTGGTGAAGCCCGTCCTGTCCATGGACACCCAGAGCGGCGTGCGCGAGAGCTGCGTTTCCAGCCGCACATGCTTGCTCACGGTGGTTGCCATCAAAGGCGCCAGCTCGCCCAGTTGGGAATTCAGTTCAGCTGAGCGCGTTTCGAGCGTCTGCCGACGCGCCACGGCCATCAGCGAACGCGTCACGCGCGAAGCGCGCAAGGCAGCATCGAGCGCGTTGCGCGCATGCCCGGCATCGTCGGCCCGCAGCTTGTGCAGATCGAGGTAGTCGAGGTTGGCAATCACGATTCCGAGCAGGTTGTTGAAATCGTGGGCGAGGCCGCCCGTGAGCTGACCGATGGCTTCGAGCTTCTGCGCTTCACTGCGCTTTTCCTCGAACAACTTGCGTTCGCTCAGATCACGGATCAGGCCGATGTACTCCAGCACGCCGTGAATGCTGACCTCTTTCACGGCCAGTTCGGCAGGGAACAGCTCCCCATTCGCCCGGCGGGCCTGCACCTCGATGGTGTGATTGATCACCTGGCTGGGACTGCCCGGCACGCGCCTGAGCATGGCCTTCTCGTGCGCGTGCTGCGAGGCTTCCGGCACGATCAATTCGCCCAGCGAGCGGCCCATGGCCTCGTGCACCGGATAGCCGAACAGTTCCACCGCCGCCTCGTTCCATTCCGTCACGCGACCCTGCGCGTTCATGGCCACCATGGCGTCCGGGGTGCTGTTGATGATCTGAGACGTGCGGTACAGCATCTGGGTGCGCGCCCGTTCGGTCCGCAGGCGCTGCACATAGACCATCGTGGCAAGCAGACTCATGAGCAGGGACACGAGCAGCACGATGAACGGCGTGAAACTCTGGTTCTGCGCCAGGAACTGCGCGCGCGGCTCGGCGAAGACCTGCAGCTGACGCCCGGCGACGTCCAGCACCTTGCTCATCAGGAAGGGCCTCTCTCGGGACAGCACATCCGGCTGCTCAAGCCCCATGGCCAAGTCATTGGTGAACACGCGGCTGACGGCCTCGGGTTCGGTGACATCGAACATGCTGACCACCGCATCGCTGATCAAGTCCATGCTCGTCTGCGCCAGCAGATCGTCGTAGCGGATGACCGCCACGACGAATCCAGCCGGCAGCGCTTCCAGCGACGCGTCGGCAACACGCACCGGCCACAGGAGCAGCGCCCCCGGTGCACTGTCTTCGCCCTGGCTCTGCACCAGCGCCAGTGGGGGCGTCAGCACTGGCTGGTTGAGCCGAATGGCCTCATCGATGCTGAGCCTGCGGGAGGGGTCGGAATAGATGTCGAAGCCCAGTGCCCCGGAATTGCTGGCCATCGGCTCGATGTGAAACACCACCACATGCAGAGGATGCGCAGCAGCCACCTGCAACTGCCCCTGCGCATCGCGCTCGCGAATGCGGAAGCCTGCATAACCTTGTTGCTGCGCCAGCGCCTCGACAGCTGCGCGTTCGGCCTCCAGCACCACAGGATTCCACGACAACCCGAAGACCCCGCGCGTGCGATAGGTGCCGGCCAGTTCGGCCTGCACGCGGCGAGCGAAGAACTCCCGCGACGGCGGCAACTGCAGCGCGATGTCTTCCACCAGCTGGGACTGGTGCTGGAAGATCTGCTCTATGGCCAGCTCCATGCTCAGGAAGGCGACCTCGGCCACGTAGCGAAAGCGCAACTGCAGACTTTCCCGTTGCAGATTGAGAGCGTAGAGGTAGAGGGCGGTCGACAGCAGCACCCCCAGCGCGAGCACGCCCATCTGCCGAGCGAAAACGCTGGGCTCACTGCCTTGCAGATAGCGGAAATAGAGAAAGTACAGGACGGGGAAGCCGACAATCATGCCCAGGGTATCCCCCGCCCACCACACCAGCATCCCCTGCACCAGCAGTTGCTCCGCCGGGGCCGTGGCCGTCAGCTGCCAGGCACCCCAGAGCGCGCCTGGCAGCGTCGCCAACAGGGCGATCGCCAGAAAGCGCGGCAGCTGACGCAGATCCAACTGCTGCACCTCACGGCCGATGAAGCGCGCAAACAAGGCGCCGGCCACCAGAGACTCGGCGGCGTTGCCCAAGGCCACGGCAAGTGCCGCAGACCAGGTGGTGTCCGGCGCCGCACCGCCCAGGACGAAGACATTGGCAAGAAAGGCCCCTGCCAGCACGCCCGCCGCCGCGCGGTAGCCCAGCACAACCACTGCCGTCATGCCCAGCCCGGAGGGCAGCCACAGCAGGGTGATGTTGGCCCCCGGCAGCGCGAACACGAAGCCCACCTGGGCCAGGGCGAAGTACAGCAGGGCAACGGCGAACAGCTCGAAGGCGGACTTGGTGATCGGGTGCATTGGCGGCTTCCGGAGTCGAAGCCCGGATGATACGCCATCCATGCCCGGCTCGTCCCGGCCGCGCTCCGACACGCTGCCGCACTGTTACATATCTTTACGCAAGCATCCCGCTGGCTCGGGTATACTCGTTCAAACTCAATTCAAAGAGACCCACCATGGATCACTACACCATTCTCGTGCTTGAAGACGATGAACTGCTGCGCCGCGCCACCGCGGATTACTTTCAGATGTGCGGCTATAGCGTGCGCAGCGCGGCCACCGGCGAGGCGTTCAGCCGCATCCTGCAGACTGAGACCGTGCATGTCGTGCTGCTGGATCTGCGCTTGCCGGACAGCGACGGCATGGATCTGCTGCGCGAACTGCGACGCTCCAGCGATGTGCTGTTGATGGTGGTGTCAGGCAGCCGGGACGAGCGTGAGCGCATCCTGGCGCTGACGCTGGGGGCGGATGATTTCCTGATGAAGCCTGTGAGCCCGCGTGAGCTGGAACTGCGCGCACGCAATCTGCTGACGCGCCAGCGCCAGCACAGCGAGTCGAAAGCGGATGCTGCGACACAGACCGTCGAGGCGGCCAGTGTGCAACTGAGCAATCTCTGGTGGCTGGATCGTCAACGCAAGGCCCTGGTGGACCCACAGCGCCAGGTGCACTCGCTGACGCGTGCGGAATATGCCCTGCTCAATCGGCTGACCAGCGCCGGTGGCGCCATCGTGGAACGCAACGCGCTGTTCCAGTTCATGAGCACCCAGGTCGGCGTGTCCAACATCGAGACGCTGTCCACCCTGATCTATCGCCTGCGCCGCAAGCTGCCACCGCACAATGGCGAGGACGTCATCGTCACGCTGTCCAAGGTGGGCTACCGCATCAACCTGGCCCCGACAGACGCGTCTCAGACCGTACGGTCATGATCGCTGCAGGAGTTGGTCGCGCCAGGCGGCTATCTCCTGCAGGCTGCGCTGCGCCAGGCTGACGCTGCTCTCCAGCAGGGCCTCGACACCTTCCCGGTCGCCGCTGCAACACAGCGCCTCCAGCTGTTCCAGGCGCTTTGCCAGCGGCTCGGCACCGATGAAGGCCGTGGACGACTTGAACTTGTGCGCCAACCTTTCCAGTGCCCCCAGATCGCCGCCCCCCCCGGCATCCAGCAGCCCGGCAGCCAGCGTCTGGGTCTGCTGCAGGTAGAGGGTGTAGAACTCTGCCAGGGCGGGTGCGTCCGTCATGCCCATGATGTCGGCGAGATGGTCTGGGTTGAACAGCGCCGGCGACGGCGCCTCGTGACCAGCGGGGAAAGCAAGATCATCTGTCATGAGCAGACCTGCTGCGTGTGGGGTGGAGCGGGCGGCCGCAGGTCCGCTCAGGCATGCGCCATCGCGGGGGCCCAGCGGGCAAGCATCGCCAGGAATTCCTGCCGACTGTAAGGCTTGATGAGCACATCGTCCATGCCGGCGGCCAGACACTGCTCCCTTTCTCCAGGGAAGGCGCTCGCGGTCACCGCGATGATCGGCGTGCGGGATTGGCGCTGCCGTTCCAGCCGCCGAATCTCGCCGGTGGCCATGTAACCATCCATCACCGGCATCTGACAGTCCATCAGCACCAGATCGAACGACCTGGCCGCGAAGAGCTCGCAGGCCTTCTGGCCATTCTCGGCCGTGACGATCTCGCAGCCCTGATCCTTCAGGTGCAGCATCACCAGCGCGCGGTTGATGCTGTTGTCCTCGGCGAAGAGGATGCGCAGGCCTGCAGGTCGACTCTGCCGACATCGCGCGTCGGCAGCGGCGCCAGCGCGCAACCGCAGTCGGTCAGCGGCATGCGCACCGTGAAGGTCGAGCCCTCGCCCAGCGTACCGCGCACTTCGATGCTGCCATTCATCATGCGCACCAGCATGTCGGCGATGGTCAGCCCCAGGCCGGTCCCGGCGTAGACGCGATCATCACCGCTGTCGGCCTGGAAGAAGGCCTCGTAGAGTCGCGGCAGGTGCTCGGGTGCGATGCCGATGCCCGTGTCACTCACAGCGAATTCCAGAGCGGGTGTGTCCCCGGCCCCATGGCAACGCACGTCGATGCGGACGCTCCCGGCATGCGTGAACTTCACCTCATTGCCGACGATATTGTTGAGCAGCTGACGCAGGCGCAGTTCGTCGGTGCAGATGTGCTGCGGACAGCGCGGATCGACAGTCAGCTGCAGCGACAGCCCCTTGCTGCGGGCAAGCGCCTCGAACATCCGGGTGATGCCTTGCATGAAGCCGCGCAGCTCGAAATCGGCGGGATTGAGCGGCAGCTGTTCCGACTCGATGCGGGAGAAGTCGAGTACATCATTGATCAGCGCCAGCAGGGTTTCGCCGGATTCGCGAATGGATTGCACGCACTCGCGCTGCTGAGCGGCTCCCTGCTGCTGCAGCAGATCGGCGAAGCCCAGAATGGCGTGCAGCGGCGTGCGGATCTCGTGGCTGATGGTGGCGACAAAGCGTGACTTGGCCTCGCTGGCGGCGTTGGCCTTCTGCGCCAGGGTTTCCGCCTGCACTCTGGCTTCTTCCAGGCGCCGATTGGCCTCGTGCAGGGCGCGCTCGTGGGCGAAGCGGCGTTCGGCGCTCACCAGCAGGCGTGCCAGCAGCTTGAGCAGGGTCATGTCGACATCGGACCAGTGGCGCTCATGGCGCACCGCGTCGAAGCCGATGAAGCCCAGGCATTGCGTGCCGTCCATCAGGGGCAGCGCGATGATCGACTGTATTCCCTGCGGCTCCAGAATCTCCCGCAGCCCGTGTTCGGGAGGCAGGTCGGAGATGCGGCGAAAGTGCAGCGGCAAGCCCTTCTTGTGCGCGCTCACCCAGAAGTCGATGGCTTCGACGGGCGTGCCCTGCAGATTCTCGATCTCCGGCGCAATGCCCTCGGCACACCACTCGTGGGTATTGCTCGCGGTGCCCGCCGCGAAGTCATAGCGAAAGCGGTACGCACGTTCGGCGCCGACATAGGCACCGACTTCCCCCAGGGCCTGCTGCGTGATGGCATCGAACTGCTCGGCCGGCGCCGTGATCAGACGCATGGAGAGTGCGGTCAGCAGGTGCTCCAGTTCCGAACGATAGAGGGATTCCGTGCGCGCCAGCTCCAGTTCCGTCACATCGTGAATCAGCCCCGCCATGACAGGTTCGGGCTGGTCCTGCAGCCACACCAGCTGGCCGGCCAGGCGCTTGCTGCGGCCGTCCGGCAGGCGCAGGCGGAAGCTGAGGTCGCTGGTCGCGTTGCGCCCGGCGCTGGCGAAAGACGCCATGATGAGCGAAAGCTCCTCGCGATCGGCGGGTTCTACCCAGGCCAGCAGGTCGGTCAGGCGGCAGCTTGCTGCTGGCAGCTGAACCAGCTCGCGCAGTCCGGCATCCAGTTCCAGCACACCACTGTCGGGCCGCTGCAGCCAGCAGCCCAGGCCGGCAAAGTGGTTGAGCAAGGACTGCAGGCGCGCGTCATGGCGCTGTGCCGCGCGTGCCTCGGCAGCGCGCAGCAGGGCTCCGAGATGCTGCAGCACGCGCAGCAGCATCGCGCGGGAGGAAGGCGTCATGGTGGCAGGCAGGCCTGTCAGCTGCAGCAGGCCACCCCCGGGCAACAGACACTCTGCGGGATTGGCTGTCAGTGCACCGGAGGCTTGCTGCAGATCCGGCAGGTAACGCAAGTCGACGGGCGTGTCGGGAAAACGCGACTGCCAGGTGGCAAGAAATGCCTGCAGCAGCTCGGCACTGCTCAGCGCAGGGTCAAGCGCCAGACACAGGTCCAGCAGGGTGGAATCGTCGACTGTCATGGCTGAAGGTCCGTCCTTGGCACTGTCGTTATAGTGACCAAAGGTCGGGATAGCACTTTGACGATGCCGGGATTGTACAAATTTGTATCAATCGGCGTGAGCGTCGAGCCAGTCCTGCACGGCCAGCTCCGTCTGCGCGCTGGCCTGTCGGGTGGCGGCCAGCATGGCCTCAAGGGTGGCCTGAGAGCTGTTCTGCAGACAGGCGCGCTCGAGCGCGTCCAGCTGCTCCCCGAGCGCCAGGGCGCCGACGGTCCGGGCGGAGGATTTCAGTTTGTGCGCCAGCAGACGCAAGTCCTCGGCGTCATAGGGAGTGGAGAAGGTGTCGAGCTGTTGCTGAAGTTCCTGCACCTGCTGCAGGAACAACGTGTAGAAGTCTTGCAGAATCGCCGGCTCGTCGGTTTCAAGCGCCTCGACGAGCAAGCGGGAATCCAGCCATGGCAGCGTGTCCTGACTCATGCCACCCCATGCTCGCGTTCGGGCACCGCCAGGATGTAACCACCGCCGCGCACGGTCAGAATGTCGATGCCGGCCTGCAGTTCACCGAGCTTCTTGCGCAAGCGACTGACCAGGATGTCGATGGAGCGATTGAAGGGCGTCATGGCCGCCCCGTAGATGGAGGCATAGGCACGCTCGCGATCCAGCGGGCCGTCTTCCGACGCCAGCAGCTCGAACAGCGCCATCTCCTTTTCGGTCAGCCGGACGAAACTGCCGTCAGGGACGGAAATGACGCGCAGCAGCCAGTTCACCGTGACACACTCGCGCAGGCGTTCCGCCGCCGAGGTGACATTGGCGGCTTCCTGCTGGGTTTCGTACAGGCGCATCGTGGCCTGCATGCGTGCCTCCAGCTCGTCGATGTGATAAGGCTTGACGATGTACTGGTCGGCACCGGCCTGCAGGCAGTTGACGATGGTCGAGGTGCCCTTGTTGGCGGTCAGCATGATCACGGGCGCACGGTACTGACTCTTGATCTTGCGGCAGATGTCGAGCCCCGACAGGCGGTGGGAATCCAGGAAGTAGTCGATGATGTACAGCGCCGCCCGCTCCCCGGTCTCGAGGTATTGCAGGAAGGCCTCGGTGCGGGAGAACGCCACGCAGCGAAAGCGCCGGCGCTCCAGCTGCAGCTTCAACACCTGCAGCATGACCTCGTCATCGTCCAGAATCGCCACCAGGGGGCGGTTCAATGCGCCGCTGGCGAGGCTGCTGCCTGTCACTTTCTCATGGCTTGAGGGGGCCACGCGCTGGCCTCGGTTGCAAGGGGGGATTGATACATATTTGTACAATATGGTGACTCGCTTTCGTGACAGCATTCAAGCTGAAACCTTCTCTGCAGGCATGCATGCGCCTCTCCAGCCTCTCTGACAGTTTGCTCACATGAACTTCGAGATCTTCAGCCTCAGCGCCGACGCGTTCTGCATTGCCACCATGGATGGCAGGTTCAGGCGCGTGAACGAGGCCTTTGCGCAGATCCTCGGGCAAGCGGAGGAGGCACTGCGCGACTCCTCCTTTCTTGCGCTGGTCCACACGCAGGACATCGAAAGCACCCTGCATGTCATGCGCGACCTTCCTGTGCAGGGCGCCATCAAGGACTTCCGCAACCGCTACCTCTGCAAGGGCGGAGAGTACCGCTGGCTTGAATGGTCCGTCGTGTACTCCGCAAGCGAGAACCTCATCTATGCCGCCGCCCGCGACGTCACCGACGTGGTGCGCGCCGAGAAGAGCTTCCGGGAAACCAATGCCCTGCTGCAGACGCTGAACAGGGCGCTGCTCGACTACATCGGCCCGGAATCGAAGAACTCACCCTTCGACGTGATGCTGGCAGAGCTGCTGCGCATCAGCAACAGCGAGTATGGCTTCATCGGCGAAGTCCTGCACGACCCTGATGGCCAGCCCTACCTGAAATCCCATGCCCTGAGCAATATCGCCTGGGACGAACCCACCCGGGCGCTCTACGATCATTCGCGCTTGAACGGCATTGAATTTCGCAATCTGCAGACCTTGTTCGGGCGGGTGATGACCACCGGCAAGCCGGTGTTCGCCAACGCACAAGCAAAGGTTCCGCGCGCTGGCGGCCTGCCGAAGGGACATCCCGCCATGCGTACCTTCCTGGGCGTGCCCATCTACAGCGGCGAACGCCTTGTTGGAATGATTGGTATCGCGAATCGGCCTGGCGGCTACGACGAAAGCACACTGGCCAGTCTGGAACTGTTCGTGGCCACCTGCTCGACCCTGATCCTGGCCTTTCGCGCCGACTCCGCCCGCATCGAGATGGAAAGACGCCTGCGCCGCGAAGAGCAGCGCCGGCGCGCCATCGTGGACACGGCGCTGGACAGCAGCATCGTGCTCAGCCCCGAAGGCCGCATCGATTCCGTCAACCCGGCCGCCTGCGAGATGTTCGGCACGTCTGCACAGGGCCTGGAGGGCGCCAGCTTCTTCGATCTGCTGCAGCCCGCTTCACGCACCCCGGTGCAGGCGTATCTGGCCGGCCTGCAGAATCGACCCAGCGAGACCTTTCGTCAGGAACTGCTGGCCCGGGCCGGTGATGGCCGGGAGTTGACGCTGGACGTCGCCCTCAGCGCGAACAGCTTCGACACGCAGACCCTGATCGTCGGCGTGTTGCGCGACATCACGCGTCTGAAGCAGGCAGAGCAGGAACTGTGCGCCGCGATGCTGGCCGCGGAGCGCGCCAGCCAGGCCAAGAGCGATTTCCTGGCGCACATGAGTCACGAACTGCGCACGCCGATCAACGGCGTCATCGGCATGCTGGAGCTGGGCCGGCAGTCGCAACAGGCGCAGGAGCAGGAAGAGTTCCTGCTGACCGCCGCGAACTGCGCCGAACAGATGCTCCTGCTGGTGAACGATCTGCTGGACTTCGCCAAGATAGAAGCCGGGCAACTCCTGCTGGAGGAGTCCAGGCTGATGCTGCGCCAGCTGCTCGACAATCTGACCCGGGAACCTGTCCTGCGCGCGGCGCAGAAGGGCCTGACACTCGATGTGGCGATCGCCGCCGACGTTCCGGACGAGTTGACCGGCGATGCCATGCGGCTGGGCCAGGTGCTGCTGAACCTGCTCTCCAATGCCATCAAGTTCACCGAGCGCGGCGGCATCGTGCTGCGGGTCAGCGCCCTCTCCCGCCATGAGGATGCCGCAAGGATTCTGTTTGAAGTGGAAGATACCGGCATCGGCATCGACGCGGACAAGCAGCAGCACATCTTCGCCGCTTTCGTGCAGGCGGACACCTCCATCACGCGCCGCTTCGGCGGGACCGGACTCGGGCTCAGCATTTCCTCCCAGCTGGTGCAGCTGATGGGAGGTTCGCTCGGGGTGCAGAGCGAGCCCGGCAAGGGGAGTCGCTTCGCGTTCACGCTGACGCTTGGCTGCCCGCCTGCGACTGCCGGCGGGCCGCGTCCCGCTGCAGACACCCCTGGCAGTGCACTGACCGCCCAAGCCAGCACGCCCAGGCGGGTGTTGCTGGCAGAGGACAATGTGGTGAACCAGAAGCTGATCAGCACGGTGCTGCAGCGGCGCGGCCATCAGGTGGACGTCGCGGACGATGGCAAGCGCGCCGTGGCCATGGCGGCAGCGCAGGACTTCGACGTGATCCTCATGGACCTGCAGATGCCCGAGCTCGACGGCATCCAGGCCAAGCGCATCATCCGCTGGCTCAATGAGCATGCGAACCGACGACCGCGCATCATCGCGCTGACCGCACACGCCCTGCAAAGCGATGCGATTCGCTGCCGCGAGGCCGGGATGGACGGCTATATCGCCAAACCGGTGAAGATGCAGGAACTGCTCGCCATCGTGGAAGGCGGTGCCGCGACTGAACGAGACGCCACTCCCCATGACTGAACCGCACAGCCCGCGCAAACTGCTGGTGGTGGACGACGACCCCTTCGTGCATCGCCAGGTCCGCCACATCGTGGGTCGGGAATTCGCCGTGACCAGCATTCTGAGCACGAACAAGGTCACGAATGCCATGCTCGAATCCCTCGACACACTGGTGCTGGATCTCAACCTGCCCGACGGCGACGCCATCGGCTTCATGCAGGATATGGGCGCGCGCGCCCAGAACATGCACCTGATCCTGATTAGCGGCCTGGAAACCAAGACCCTGAGACTGACCGCCTCGGTGGCCCGGCAACTGGACTTCCGCTCGGTGGAGATTGCCGGCAAACCGCTGTCCGGCGCACGCCTGAGCCCCTGCTGCAGGCGCCCCTCAGCAGCAGGCAGAGCACTGGCAGGAGCGCCCACGCGCCGATGCCCAACAGCGGCCTGTCGCTGGAACAGGAACTGCACCGGGCATTGGCGCGCAACGAATTCCTGTCCCATTTCCAGCCGCAGTACGATCTGAGCAGCGGGCTGTGCACGGGAGCGGAGGCGCTGTGTCGCTGGGCACATCCCCGACTCGGCCTGCTCGGGCCGGGCTCCATCATCGAGGCACTCGAAGGCGGACCGCTGGGAATGGCGTTCTCGCTCTACATGCTCGACGACGCCATCGAGCGCTTCAAGGCAGCCACTGCCGGCACCGGCTTCTGCGGCAATCTGAGTGTGAACGTGCCGGTGTCGGCGCTGGAAAGCCCGCGGCTGGCGAATCTGGTGCAGGAAATCCTGCTGCGGCACGATTTCCCGGCGCCACGCCTGACGGTGGAGATCACCGAGCGCGGCATCAGCCGCGATGCGGCCAGCAGCAGCGCCACCATCGCCAGCCTGCGCATCAGGAGCGTGCGCATCTCACTGGACGATTTCGGCACCGGTTATTCCAGTTTCGAGAAGCTGAAGGATCTGGCTGTCGACGAGATCAAGATCGACAAGCACTTCGTCGCCGATGTCATCGAGTCACGAACCTCGCAGACGCTGGTGCAGGCGGCCATCAGCATCGCGGACGAAATGGGGCTGCAAGTGGTGGCGGAAGGCATCGAGACCAGGGAGATTGCCAGTTGGCTGGCCGCTCAGGGCCATCTTCACGGGCAGGGCTATCTCTATGCGCGACCGCTCGATCCGTCCGATTTCCGCGACCTGCTCCTGCAGCTTCCGCAGGACGCGGCGCGCAGCCTGACGTTCACGGGCCCTCGGACGCAGACGCTGCCGGCGTAGCGCTCGCCTCATCGTCTGCCTGTGCCTGCGCACCGAACACGCTGACACGGGTGAATCCGGCCGCCTGCATGTGCGCGGCATGCAGACGACTCATGACCCCCTTCGCGCAATACAGCACATAGTGCTCGGCAGGCGAAAGCGTGGCGAGGCGTGTCGGCAACTCATAGAAGGGGATTCGCAGCAAAGGCAATCCCCGCAAGGGCTCCGGCAGGGCTTGCGTGTCCCTTTCCTGAGGGTGACGGATATCGATCAGCGTCGCCTGGATTGCAGCACACTCACTGCGCACCTGCGGCGCGGGTGCCCCGAAGCTCTCCATCACCCTGTCGATCATCTGGATCTGCGCATCCTGGACCGCTGCGTCCAGAATGCTGAAATCGAACAGCGCCTCCTGCTCGGCGATGCGCTGGGGACAGGCACGCGTGGTCGGCTTCTGCGACACGGCGCCGCAGAACTCCGGGACGTGCCGGGAGAACTCCTCGGTGCCGATGCGCCGCGCGATATCGATGATGTCCTGCTTGTCGGTCACGATCAGCGGCCGCAGCAGCACCTTGTCCGTCACCTGATCGATCACTGCCAGATTGGCCAGGGTCTGACTCGCCACCTGGGCCACGCATTCACCGGTCACCAGCGCCGGAATGCGCAATTGATCCGCCACGCGGGTGGCGGCGCGCAGCATCATGCGCTTGAGGATCACGCCACGAAGTCCGGGCTCCAGCCTGGCGGCCAGTTCATCGACCACGGCTTCGAAGGGCACGGTCACGAACTTCACGCGGTGCGAGGCGCCGTAGCGCATCCACAGATACAGCGCGACATCCTTCACGGCCAGTTCGTGGTCCCGGCCGCCCAGACGGAAGCAGCAGAAGTGGGTCACCAACCCTCGACGCATGGTCAGGAAACTGGCCACCGACGAGTCGAAGCCGCCGGAGATCAGTGACAGCACGTCATCCTGAGTGCCGAGCGGGTAACCGCCCAGACCCTTGAAACTGCGCTCCACCACGAACAGTTCGTCGTGGTGGATCTCGACCTTCACGACGATCTCGGGCGCGTCGAGATCGACCCGCGCCGTGGGGCAATGCTGCAGCAGATGACGTCCGACGTGACGCTCCACATCCAGGGAGTTCCAGGGGTGGCTGCCCGTGCGCTTGCAGCGTACGGCAAAACGGCGGCCGGGCAGCAGCGTCGCATAGTGGGTCAGTGTGTGTTCGGCGACGCCATCCAGATCGGGCAGCGGCAGCTTGCGAACCAGCAGGAACAGCGCAATGCCCGGGGTGCGTTCGAGCAGCTGGATCACTTGCTCCTGTACCGAGGCCTCGCTGTCCGGCACGGCCACCTCCAGGCTGTCCCAATCCCCGCGTACCGCGATCTCGGGATGGATGCGCGCCGATTGCATGCGGAGGCTGCGGCGCAAGACCCGGATATTGCGATGACGGACATCCCGACTCTTGATGATGATCTCGGGGCTGAAACGAACGACAAACAGCATGATGCAGGCTCGACGCAGGAAGGCAGAAAGGTGGAATGCTCTATTATGGTGCGTATGCCTTGTTGACGCCCATTTATGGTGCACAGGGAGTGAAAGCGAATCAGTCAACCGGGCTGGAAGCGGCGGAATTACTCGCCTGCAGGGCTGCCGTTGACTGGCATATATTTTGCTCCACCCCTGCACACAAGGCCAGCTTGCGCGCTATTATAGGTTTGCAACGCTTACTTGTTGAGCAGGCTGCAGAGTGCCTGTTCGCGATAGCGCTCAAACAAGACAAAGAGAGCAAGCAAGGCTTCACAGGAGCCACGGTTCTGCCGCGGCGACAGCCATTAAACCAAGACGCCAGCCGTCCATTTCTCGATCTCACGGAGGATCAAGAATGTCTGAAAAGACTCTGAAACTGATTAAAGAAAACGACGTAAAGTGGGTTGACCTCCGTTTTACCGACACCAAGGGCAAAGAGCAGCACGTGACCTTCCCGGCCGCCGTCGTGGACGAGACCTTCATGGAAGGCGTGATGTTCGACGGTTCCTCCGTTGCAGGCTGGAAAGGCATCAACGAGTCCGACATGATCCTGCGTCCGGACGACAGCACCGCCGTCATGGACCCGTTCTCCGACGATCCGCAGCTGAACATCACCTGCGACATCATCGAGCCGAAGACCATGCAGGGTTACAACCGCGACCCGCGCTCCGTGGCCCGTCGCGCCGAGGAATACCTGAAATCCACCGGCATCGGCGACAAGGCCTTCTTCGGCCCCGAGCCCGAGTTCTTCGTGTTTGATGAAGTGAAGTGGAAGACAGAAATGAACCGCTCCTTCTTCGAGATCGGTTCCGACGAAGCGGCGTGGTCCTCCGACAAGGCCATCGAAGGCGGCAACAAGGGTCACCGTCCGAAGGTCAAGGGTGGCTACTTCCCCGTTCCCCCCATCGACTCCTTCCAGGACCTGCGTTGCGCCATGTGCGACACCATGACCGAGATGGGCCTGACCATCGAGCTGCACCACCACGAAGTGGGCAATGCCGGTCAGCTGGAAATCGGTGCCAAGTTCAACACGCTGGTGAAGAAGGCCGACGAAGTGCAGATCCTGAAGTACTGCGTGCACAACACGGCAGACGCCTACGGCAAGACCGCGACCTTCATGCCGAAGCCTCTGGTAGGCGACAACGGCAGCGGAATGCACGTGCACCAGTCCATTTCCAAGGACGGCAAGAACGTCTTCGCGGGCGACCAGTACGCCGGCCTGTCCATGGAAGCGCTCTACTACATCGGCGGCATCATCAAGCACGCCAAGGCCCTGAACGCCTTCGGCAACGCCTCCACCAACTCCTACAAGCGTCTGGTGAAGGGCTTCGAGGCCCCGACTCTGCTGGCCTATTCCTCACGCAACCGTTCCGCTGCGATCCGCATCCCCTACATCCTGGGCGGCAACCCGCGTGCCGTGCGCATCGAAGTGCGTTTCGGCGATCCGACAGCGAACCCCTACCTGTTCTTCGCCGCCATGCTGATGGCCGGCATTGACGGCATCCAGAACAAGATCCACCCCGGCGATCCCGCCACCAAGGATCTCTACGACCTGGAGCCGGAAGAAGAGGCGCTGATCCCGCGCGTCTGCTACTCCCTGGACGAAGCGCTGGAATCCCTCGACAAGGACCGCGAGTTCCTGAAGAAGGGCGGCGTGTTCTGCGACGACCTGATCGATGCCTACATCGAACTGAAGTCACTGGACTGCACACGCCTGAACATGTCCACCCACCCGGTGGAATTCGACATGTACTACAGCGTCTGATCCGCTGCCGCTTGACCAGAAAGCCCGGCCCTCGCGCCGGGCTTTTTTTTGCCCGAAGAATGGCAGACCACGAGCCCTGCGCCATTGTGGAACAGCCGATCCTTGAGTAATGCACCATTGTGGTGCATAGTCTGATCCACTTGGGCCGCTGCCTGCCTGCACAGCCCGCGATTTCGGCACTGCCGCGATTGGTTTGCTTATTGCATGGTTCCCCGAAACCCCATGCGGTGTACAAATAATGTGCACCGCGAAAGAGCAGCAGACGTGGCCATCGACCCTCTCCACAAGCGCTTGTTGGACAATCTGAGCACCGGCGTGATCGTCTTCGATCAGGAGCTGCGGCTCACCTACATCAATCTGGCAGGCGAGAGCATGCTGGCGATAAGCGGCCGGCAGATCTACAAATCCTGGATCGGGGACATCTTCCTGGGCGCCACCAAGGACATCGAGGACATCCAGAACGCCCGCAACAGCCATCACAGCTTCACCCGCCGCAAGGCCGAGCTGAACCTGCTGCAGGGGCGCACGATCTGCGTGGACTACACCATCACACCCCTCGTGGATCTGGAGGATGCGCAGATCCTGATGGAAATCCAGACCATCAACTACGCGGAGCGCATCAGCAAGGAAGAGGCCCTGGTCAACACCCACGAGACCACCCGGGAACTGGTGCGAGGACTCGCCCACGAGATCAAGAACCCCCTGGGCGGCATTCGCGGCGCGGCCCAGCTGCTGGCCCGGGAGCTGCCGGAGGGGGAGCTGACCGATTACACCAGCGTGATCATCGAAGAGGCCGATCGCCTGCACAATCTGGTCGACCGCCTGGTGGGCACGCGCAAGCCGCCCCAGCTCAAACCCATCAACATTCACGAGGTGCTGGAGCGCGTCCGCAGCCTGATTGCCGTGGAGGTGATGGACAAGGACATCCACATCGAGCGCAACTACGATCCCAGCATTCCCGAGGTGATGGCCGACGCCGAACAGCTGATTCAGGCAGTCCTCAACATCGTGCGCAATGCCATGCAGGCGCTGGAAAGTCCCAATGTGCGCCACAGTGCCGGCCGGATCGAACTGACCACCCGAGTGCTGCGCAACATCACCATTGGCACGGTGTTCCACCGCCTGGCAGCCCGCATCGAGGTGATCGACAACGGCCCCGGCATCCCCGAGGACCTCATCGGCAGCATCTTCTATCCCATGATCAGCGGGCGCGCCGAGGGCACGGGTCTGGGCCTGTCCATCGCCCACTCCATCATCAATCAGCACAAGGGCATGATCGAATGTGACAGCAAGCCCGGGCACACGCGTTTCGCCATCTACATCCCCGTCGCGAGCAGTGCGCGGGACAAGCGCATTCAGACACAAGCACAGGACCAAGCATCATGAGCAAGCACAACAGCGTCTGGGTACTCGATGACGACAAGTCCATCCGGTGGGTACTGGAAAAATCCCTGACCAAGAACGGGCTGCATACGCAATGCTTCGACAATGGCGAGGACCTCCTGCACCGCCTGGAAAAGGAGCGTCCTGACGCCATCATCAGCGACATCCGCATGCCCGGCATCAATGGCCTGGACCTGCTGTCCACCGTGCACGACCAGTATCCGCAACTGCCCGTGATCATCATGACCGCGCATTCCGACCTGGACAGCGCGGTCTCGTCCTACAGCCGCGGGGCCTTCGAGTACCTGCCCAAGCCCTTCGACATCGACGAGGCCGTGGCCATGACCGTGCGCGCGCTCGAGCATGCGCGGGAAAAGAACGTCGAGGTCCCGCCTCCGGTGCTCGAGAAGACCAAGGACATCATCGGCGAGGCACCGGCGATGCAGGAGGTGTTTCGTGCCATCGGCCGGCTGTCGCAGTCCAACATCACCGTGCTGATCAATGGCGAGTCCGGCACCGGCAAGGAACTGGTGGCTCATGCCCTGCATCGCCACAGCCCGCGCAAGAAGAATCAGTTCATAGCACTGAACGTTGCGGCGATCCCGAAGGATCTGATCGAATCCGAACTCTTCGGTCATGAAAAGGGCGCCTTCACCGGTGCCACCGCGCAGCGCACAGGGCGCTTCGAGCAGGCCAATGGCGGCACCCTGTTCCTGGACGAGATCGGCGACATGCCGCCCGAGACGCAGACGCGCCTGCTGCGCGTGCTTTCTGACGGCGAATTCTATCGCGTGGGCGGCCACACCCCGATCAAGGTGGATGTGCGCATCATCGCGGCCACGCACCAGAACCTGGAAGCGCTGGTTGCGAAGCACCTGTTCCGGGAAGACCTGTTTCACCGTCTCAACGTGATACGCATCCATATCCCGCGCCTGCGCGACCGCCGCGAGGACATTCCGCGTCTGGCGCAGCACTTCCTGCTCAAGGCCGCCGAGGAGCTGGAGACCGAACCCAAGACGCTGCGTCCGGAAACCGAGAAATACCTCACCGGTCTCAACTGGCCGGGCAACGTGCGCCAGCTGGAGAACTTCTGCCGTTGGATCACCGTGATGGCGTCGAGCCGTGAAGTGCACATCGACGATCTGCCGCCCGAACTGCTGGAGACTCAGGCCCAGAGCAGCAGTGCGGGCAGCTGGTCACAGCTGCTGCATCACTGGGCGGATCAGGAATTGAATCTGGGGCACAAGGAAATTCTCAACCAGGCCACGCCCGTGTTCGAACGCACCATGATCGAGGTGGCCCTCAAGCACACCGCAGGTCGACGACGCGACGCCGCCCTGCTGCTGGGCTGGGGTCGCAACACGCTGACGCGCAAGATCAAGGAGCTGGAGATGGATGTGGGCGGTGACGACCAGGACTGAGCATCGACGATAGTGAGTAACTGCATCAAGACTTTGTCCGGCCAAATTGTGCACTTGATAACAATCAGTTTTATTGACGGCACTGGCAACCCACCAAGTTCACCGCAATAAGCGGTCGCACTATCCAATTAATCATGCCTACGTAAGAAATCTGATTCCGATACCCAGGCACAATCAAGGAGTCTCTGCTTCGTTGCTGCACATAGCGCTCTATCAACCTGAAATCCCGCCAAACACCGGCAACATCATTCGCCTCGCCGCCAATACCGGCTGCCAGCTGCACCTCATCAAGCCCCTGGGCTTCGCGATTGAAGACAAGCACTTGCGCCGCGCCGGGCTGGATTATCACGAGATGGCCTGCGTCCATGTGCACGAATCCTGGGAGGCGTTTCTGCAGGCGCGACCACGGGGGCGGCTGTTTGCACTGAGCACGAAGGCACAGCGCCCCTACGCGGAAGTTCGTTTCGAGGCGCAAGACATCGTGCTGTTCGGACCGGAGTCGCGCGGCCTGCCGCAGGAGATTCGGGACAGCCTGCCGCAGGAGCGGTTGCTGCGCGTGCCCATGCGTGCAGGCAGCCGCAGCCTCAACCTGTCGAACACGGTGGCTGTGGTGGTCTACGAAGCCCTGCGCCAGCAGGATTTCGCGTTCGGAGAATGAGGGCATGCCGGGCCGCGCGTGGCAGCCCGGCACTCACACTCAGTTGGCAGCGGGCTGACCGGCCTTGGCCGCGGCTTCGGCGGCCTGGCGCTGCTTGGTCTGCAGGTACAGGGCGTCGAAGTTCACCGGTGCCAGATTGATCGGAGGGAAGCTGCCCTTGATGATCAGGGAGTCCACCGCCTCGCGGGCATAGGGGAACAGGATGTTCGGGCAGACGGAGGCCAGCACGTGCTCCAGATCGGCATCGTTCATGCCAACGCAGGAGAACACGCCCGCCTGGTGCACTTCCGCCAGGAAGGCGGCGGCGTCGTCCACTTTCGCTTCCACGGTCACCGTCAGCACCACTTCGAAGACACCTTCGGCAATGCGGGCGCTCTTGGTGCCAAGATTGAAGCTCACCTTCGGGGTCCACTGGTTCTGGAAGACCACCGGGCTGCGGGGAGATTCGAACGAGGCATCCTTCATGTAGATCCGCTGCAGGGCGAAGGCCGGACCGGGGTTGGCTGCCTGCTGTCCATTGGCCGCACCGGCATCCGGCGCTGTCGGGGTGTTCTGGTCGTTTGTGTTCTCTGCCATGTCGATTCCTGCGTCGTTCGTGAGTGATTGATTGAAGAGTTCTTGCCTTGTTTTCCCGAGGGAATTTCCTGTCATTGCACCAGCGGCAGGCCCTGGGCCCGCCACTCGGTCATGCCGCCCGCAAGGCGCATCACCTGGGTGAAACCGGCACTGCGCAGCACCTTGACGCCGTCGACGGACTGCGGCCCGAGTCGGCAGGCCACGATGACGGGGACGCCCTTGTACTTGTCGAGCTCGGCCACGCGCGTGCCCAGCTTGGTCAGCGGAATGTGGAAGGAGTCGACGATGTGGCCGCTGTCGTAATCCTTCTTGTCGCGAATATCGACCACCACCGCATTGGAGCGGTTGATGAGCATCACGGCCTGCTGGGCCGTGACGGCTTCGCCGGAGGTCTTGTTGCGATGAAAGATCAGGGCAATGACCAGACCTACCCAGAGACTGGAGAGCATCCAGTGATTACCAACAAATTCAATGAACTGCGCCATATATCCCCGTGTATCCGGCCGCCCGCACCGCAGCGGCGGCTGCGTCGCGCCAGGCCGCAGCCGCTGCCACCGGCGCGCAAAAAAGGTGGGCAGTATACACAGCATTCCCGGGCATAAGAAAGTTCGGGCCGCCCGCGCAGGCTCGCCTTGCCCGAGGCTTTCCGGGATAATGCGCGCCACCTGCGTCCACCTCCACCGGAATCCCTGTTCTCATGAGTTCACACACCGCCCCCCGTCGTGCCACCACCCTGCTGCTCATTCTCGATGGCTGGGGCTACCGCGAAGAGACCGAGCACAACGCCATCAGCGCCGCCCGCACCCCGGTCTGGGATGCCCTCTGGCAGCGCTGCGCCCACACGCTGATCACTACCTCGGGCGAGGCCGTCGGCCTGCCGAAAGGACAGATGGGCAATTCTGAAGTGGGACACATGAACCTGGGGGCCGGCCGCATCGTCTACCAGAACCTGACTCGCATCGACAAGGCGATCGAGGACGGCACCTTCTTCCTCAACGAGCCCCTGGTGGACGCCGTGGACAAGGCCATTCTCAACGAGAAGGCCATGCACATCATGGGGCTGCTCTCGCCCGGCGGCATCCACAGCCACGAGGACCAGATCCTGGCGATGATCGACCTGGCCAGCCAGCGCGGCGCCGAGCGCATCTACCTGCACGCCTTCCTCGATGGCCGTGACACGCCGCCGCGCAGCGCACTCGCCTCGCTGCAACGCGCCGAAGCGCGGCTGCGCGAGACCGGCTGCGGTCGCATCGTGTCCATCATCGGCCGCTATTACGCCATGGACCGCGACAATCGCTGGGATCGTGTGCAGGCCGCCTATGAACTGCTGACGCAGGCCCGTGCCGAATTCCACAGCGCCAGCGTCGAGGACGCGCTGAATGCCGCCTATGCACGTGGCGAGGACGACGAATTCGTCAAGGCCACCGTGGTGGCAGGGCCGGGGGAAGCGCCGGTGCACATCGAGGATGGCGACACGCTGATCTACATGAACTTCCGCTCCGACCGCGCCCGCCAGCTGACGCGCGCCCTCTGCGATCCGGACTTCACCGGTTTCGTGCGTCAGGTGCAGCCGGCCCTGGGGGACTTCGTCACGCTGACGGAATACGCAGCCGACATCGGCGTGCTTTGCGCCTACCCGCCCCAGACCATGGACAATGTGCTGGGCGAATACCTGGGGGCGCTGCACAAGACGCAGCTGCGCATCGCGGAAACCGAGAAGTACGCCCACGTCACGTTCTTCTTCAGCGGCGGACGCGAGGAACCCTATCCCGGCGAAACGCGCATCCTGGTGCCCTCGCCGCAGGTGGCCACCTACGATCTGAAGCCGGAAATGAGCGCCTTCGAGGTCACCGACAAGCTCGTCGAAGCGATCGCCGCCGGCACCTATGACGCCATCATCTGCAATTACGCCAATGGCGACATGGTGGGGCACACCGGCAGTTTCGACGCGGCCGTCAAGGCCGTCGAGGCGCTGGATGTCTGCCTCGGCCGCCTGGTGGAGGCCATCGAAGCCCACGACGCCCAATGCCTGATCACCGCCGACCACGGCAATGTGGAGCAGATGGTGGACACGGAGTCGGGTCAGCCCATGACCTCCCACACCAGCGGCCCCGTGCCCCTGGTCTATGTCGGCAAGCGCGGCTGGACCTTCCGCGGCCCCGGCAGCCTGTGTGACATCGCGCCCACCATGCTCGCCCTGATGGAGCTGCCCGTCCCGGCAGAAATGACCGGCCAATGCCTCGTGCACAAGAGCGCCTGAGCCTCTGCCGGCGTGCCGGCGTGCTGTTGAGCCTCGCGCTGCTCGCGAGCCCGGCGAGCATGGCGGCGGATGAGCCTCTGCCGGAAGAGCAACTGCAGCAGGTCAGTGTCGGCATCGCGCAGATCGAGGACTGGCTGCGCGAGGCCGCCAGCGATCGCACGGCTCTGGAGCAGCAACTGCGCGACAGCAATGCCGCCATCGCCAGCAACCGTGCAGCCATCCTCGACACCGAAGCGCAGATCCTTGCGCTGCGGCAGGAACTGCAGCAGCTTGAACGTCAGCAGAGCGAACTGGAGCAGGCCCTGGCGAGCCAGGAGGACCTGGTGCGTGAGGCGCTGCGGGCCTCCTACAGCAGCGGCCGCGACAGCTATCTGAAACTGCTGCTGACCCAGGAAGACCCGTCCCGCAGCGCACGCATGCTGCGCTACTACAGCGATTTCAACCGTGCCCGGCTCGACGGCATCACGGCCTACCGCACCACCCTGCAGTCCCTCGACAACACCGCTGCCCGCCTGCTCGTCACGGAACAGGCCCTGCAAGGCTCGCGACAGACGCTCGAGCAAGCGCAAACCGCCCTGGCGACCGAGACGACACGCCGGGAGGAACTGCTTGCCGGGCTGGCCGAGGAAATGGCGGCCCGCAGCACCGAACTCGACCAACTGCGAGAAGACCAGCAACGCTTGGAAAGCCTGGTACAGCAGATCCGCGACGTGGTCATCAACATTCCCGCGCCCGAGGATCTGGCGCCCTTCGCCGACGCGCGCGGCCGCCTGCCCCGCCCGGTGGACGGCGAAGCCCTCAATCGCTTCGGCCAGAGCTACAGCGACGGCAATCTGCACCGCCAGGGCATCGTGCTGGGTGCCGCCGAAGGCACCCCTGTGCGTGCCGTGCATCCGGGTCGGGTGGTGTTCGCCGACTGGCTGCGCGGCTCCGGCCTGCTGGTGGTGGTGGACCATGGTGCGGGCTACATGAGCCTGTACGCCAACACCGGCAGCCTGATCAAGCGCAAGGGCGACTGGGTCAATCGCGGTGAACCACTGGCGACGGCGGGCCGCGATGGCGGCTCCGGCCAGCCCGGTCTGTATTTCGAGATCCGCCACAACGGCCAGGCCCAGGACCCGGCCCAGTGGTGGCAGCCCTGAAATTCGCGCCGCCCCTGTAGAGCCGCGAGAGCGCCGTGCTATGCTCGGCGCCACACGAGAACCACTCATCATCTGCGCTGCCCGTGACACGCATTCGGAGAGCCCATGAAGACACGACGCCACACCCCCGCTGCCATCGTCCCGCGCCGGCTGCTGCCCGGCGCCCTGGCCCTGGCACTGTGCACGGCATTCAGCGCCCAGGCGTTTGCGCAGGAGGCGGCGCCCTCTGCCCAGCCACTGCCTTTGCCGCTGGAAGAGGTCCGCATCTTCGTCGAGGCGCTGGAAGCTATTCGCAACACCTACGTCGAACCGATCGATGACAAGACCCTGCTGGAATACGCCATCAAGGGCATGCTGTCCGGCCTCGATCCGCACTCGGCCTATCTGGCCTATGAGGAATTCGATTCCCTGCAGGAGACAACCACCGGCGAGTTCGGGGGTCTGGGCATCGAGGTGGGCGAGGAGAATGGCTTCATCAAGGTGATCACGCCCATCGACGACTCGCCGGCCCAGCGTGGCGGCATCCTGCCGGGCGATCTGATCGTCGAGATCGACGGCCGCCCCCTGGTGGAAATGCAGATCGACGATGCCGTGGAGCTGATGCGCGGCGAAGTCGGCACCTCCATCGTGTTGGGCATCATGCGCGAAGGTGAGCCGGAGCCGCTGGAGATCACCTTGGTGCGCGACATCATCGAGGTCGCCAGCGTGCGTCACCGCGAACTGGAACCAGGCTTCGCCTATCTGCGCATCTCGCAGTTCAAGGTCAACACCGGCGAGGAAGTGCTGGAAGCCCTGGAAGAGATCAAGGCCGCGCAGCCCGAGCTCAAGGGCCTGGTGCTGGACCTGCGCAACAATCCCGGGGGCATACTGCAGGCCTCGGTGGAAGTGGTGGATGCCTTCGTCCGCGACGGCCGCATCGTCTACACCCAGGGCCGCGAAGGCGAGATCGAGATGGAATTCTTCGCCACGCCTGAAGACCCGAGCCTGGGCGTCCCCCTCGTGGTGCTGATCAACTCCGGTTCCGCCTCAGCTGCCGAGATCGTCGCAGGCGCGCTGCAGGACCACGGCCGCGCCGTGATCATGGGCACGCGCAGCTTCGGCAAGGGCTCAGTGCAGAGTGTCATGCAGCTGGCCGAGAACCGCGCCATCAAGCTCACCACCTCGCTGTACTTCACGCCCGAGGGGCGCTCCATCCAGGCCCAGGGCATCCAGCCGGACATCCTGATCGAGGAAGGCCTGGTCACCCGCACCACGGGCCGCACCGGCTACACCGAGGCCGATCTGGCCGGCCATCTGCGCAATGGCAATGACCTGGACGACATCGACGGGGAAGAGCGCCAGGCCGAAGTCAGCGCGGAGCAGGTGGTGTCCACCGACTACCAGCTGCAGGAGGCCCTGACCCTGCTGCGCGGCCTGAGCATTCTGGAAGATGCCCGCGACCGCGAGCGCAGCTCGGGCACCCCCGTGACGCAGACTCCCTCCGCAGGAACCCCTCAGCCTTGAGTCAGCGTGACCCTCTGCTGGAGGCCATTGCCCGCTACCCCGCGCCGCTGATCATGACCGTGGTCGGGCTGGTGGGCATGCCGCTGACCCTGTGGCTGTTCACGCCTGAACGCGCGCCTGCGCGCCCCGAGACACCCGTCGCGATCAGCGCAACGGCCGCGCCCGCCGCAACGCCGACTGGCACCCCTGTCGCGGCCATTGCCGCTGCCACTCAAGACATCGCGCTGGCGCTGCCCGAGCAGAGCCCGGCAGATGCTCTGACCGTCGATACTCCTGCCTCGGCAGACCCTGCGACCAGTACAGAGCCTGCCGCCGCCAAGCTGCTTGAGGACGCCGCCGCCACCGTGCCAGCTTCGACGACAGAGACATTGTCAGCGCCCAGCTCCGCGAACTGGGCGCCGTCCCCTGCGCAGAGCTTCGTACCTGCGCAGGGGACCCACTACATCGCGCTGATCATCGACGACATCGGCTACGTGGACGACCTGGGTGCACGCGCTGTCGCGCTGCCTGACGACGTGACTTTCGCCGTGCTGCCTCACACGCCTCATGGCGTGGCGCTGGCGCAGGCGGCCCATGACAACGGCAAGGAAGTGATGCTGCACGCCCCGATGAGCAACCTGGGTGCCATGCCGCTGGGTCCGGGGGGCCTGACGCCGCAGCTCACGAGGCAGGAGTTCGTGCAGACGCTCACCGCCGCTCTGGATGCTGTGCCCCATCTGCAGGGCCTCAACAATCACATGGGCAGCGAGCTGACAGCCCTGGAAGAGCCCATGCGCTGGGTGATGGAGACGCTGCAGGGGCGCAGGCTCTACTTCGTGGACAGCTACACCACGGCCAGCAGCGTGGCCGGACGCATCGCGCGGGAACAGAACATCCCCACCCTGACGCGCAATGTGTTTCTGGACAATGTGCAGACGGCCGAGGACATCGACCGGGAGTTCCAGCGTCTGCTGAGTCTGGCGCGGGAGAAAGGCTTTGCCACCGGCATCGGCCACCCCTATGCCGCCACACTGGACTATCTGGAGAAGACCCTGCCCACGCTCGCGGCGCTCAACATCGAGCTGATTCCGGTGTCGCAGATGATCGCGCTGCAGCAGCAGGCTACAGGCGCATGGTGATGCCCTTGTCGGCCATGTAACGCTTGGCCTGGGGAATGGTGAACTCCCCGAAGTGGAAGATGCTGGCGGCGAGCACGGCATCGGCGTGCCCGATCTGCACGCCGTCCACCAGATCCTGCAGTGTGCCGACGCCGCCCGAGGCGATGATGGGCACGGAGACGGCATCGCTCACCGCCCGGTTCAAGCCCAGATCGAAACCGCTCTTGGTGCCGTCACGATCCATGCTGGTCAGCAGGATCTCCCCGGCGCCATAGCTCACCATGCGGCGCGCCCACTCCACTGCGTCGATGCCCGTGGCCTTGCGCCCGCCGTGAGTGAAGATTTCCCAGCGTTCGACCTCACCCGGCAGACTGACCTTCTTGGCATCCATGGCCACCACGATGCACTGCGAGCCGAAACGCTCGGCGGCCTCGCGCACGAAGTCCGGATTGAACACGGCAGCCGTGTTGATGGACACCTTGTCGGCACCGGCATTGAGCATGGTGCGAATGTCATCCAGCGTGCGAATGCCGCCCCCGACCGTCAGCGGAATGAACACCTGACCGGCGATCAGTTCCACCGTCTGCACCGTGGTCTCGCGGCCTTCATGGCTGGCCGTGATGTCGAGGAAGGTGATCTCGTCGGCCCCGGCATCACTGTAGCGGCGCGAGATCTCGACCGGATCGCCGGCATCGCGGATATCGAGGAATTTCACGCCCTTCACCACGCGACCCTTGTCGCAGTCCAGACACGGAATGATTCGTTTGGCCAGCGCCATGGGTTGCCTCTTCGCTTCTTCAGGTGGCCGCGTGTGCGCGGGCAGCCTCGTCGCAGTAGCGCTGCGCCGCGGCCAGATTCAGTGCGCCCTCGTAGATGGCGCGACCGGTGATGGCGCCGGCAATGCCGCCGCCCGTCTTCGTCTTCGCCACCGCCTGCAGTGCGTGGATGTCCTCGATGCGACTGATGCCGCCCGAGGCGATCACGGGGATGCGCGTGGCTTCCGCCAGGGCCACGGTGGCAGGCACATTGACGCCCTGCATCATGCCGTCGCGCGCGATGTCGGTGTAGATGATGGCCTCGACGCCGTAGTCCTCGAAGCGTCGTGCCAGGTCGATCACATTCACGTCGGTGACATTGGCCCAGCCATCGGTGGCCACCATGCCGTTGACTGCATCCAGGCCAACGATGATCTGACCGGGGAATTCATGACAGGCCTCGGCCACGAAACCCGGGTCACGCACGGCCTTGGTGCCGATGATCACCCAGGACACGCCGGCCGCGAGATAGCGGGCGATGGTGCCGAGATCACGGATGCCGCCACCGATCTGCAAGGGCAGCGCGGGATAATGCCGCGCGATGGCCTGCACGACGCCGCCGTTGACGGGCGTGCCGGCGAAGGCGCCGTTCAGATCCACCAGATGCAGGCGACGGGCGCCCTGGGACAGCCAGTGGCCGGCCGTCTTGACCGGGTCGTCGGAAAACACGGTGGAGTCTTCCATGCGGCCCTGCTTCAGGCGCACGCACTGCCCATCTTTCAAGTCAATTGCGGGAATGATCAACATAATGAATCGTCCGGTCAGGAATCTAGTGCGTGCCGTCCCACGCGAGGAAATTGCGCAGCAACTGCAGGCCGCCATGCTGGCTCTTCTCGGGATGGAACTGCACGGCGAAGAGATTGCCCTTGTTGAGAGCCGCCGTGAATTCCACGCCGTAGCGCGTCAGGCCCGAGGCCTTCTCGCCGGCGCCCAGCGCCACGTAATAGCTGTGCACGAAGTAGAAACGGGTGTTGTTCTCGATGCCACGCCACAGCGGGTGCTGGTCCGTCTGCTGCACGCAGTTCCAGCCCATGTGCGGCACCTTGAGCGGCGCACCGTCGTCATCGCGCAAGCCGCTGCAGGCGCGCTTGGTGTCGCTTGCGGCATTGGCAGCGACATTGCCGAAGAAGCGCACCTCACCGCGCACCAGCCCGAGACAGGGCACGCCGCCGTTCTCTTCACTGGAATCCATGAGCGCCTGCATGCCCACGCAGATGGCGAGCAGGGGCTTGTGGCGACTGACCTCGGCGACAATTTCGTCGATCTGCAGACGGCGGATCTCCGCCATGCAGTCACGAATGGCACCCACACCCGGGAAGATCACATGGTCGGCCTGCGCGATGGTGGCGGCATCGCTGGTGACCAGCACCTTGACGTTGTCACCTACGTACTCGAGCGCCTTGGCGACGGAATGCAGATTGCCCATTCCGTAATCGATCACGGCCACTTTCTTCATAATGCAGACCTGCTGACGCGATGCTGACTATCAGAGCGCGCCTTTCGTGGACGGAATGACACCGGCGCTGCGCGGATCGATTTCCATCGCCATGCGCAGGGCGCGACCGAAGGCCTTGAAGACGGTTTCGATCTGGTGGTGAGAATTGACGCCGCGCAGATTGTCGATGTGCAGAGTGACCAGCGCGTGATTGACAAAACCCTGGAAGAATTCGTGGAACAGATCGACATCGAAGCCGCCCACCGCGCCCCGGGTGAAGGGAATGTGATACTCGAGTCCGGGACGGCCGGAGAAGTCGATCACCACGCGCGAGAGCGCTTCATCCAGCGGCACATAGGCGTGGCCGTAGCGACGGATGCCCTTGCGGTCCAGCGCCTTGTTGAAGGCCATGCCCAGGGTGATGCCGAGGTCCTCCACGGTGTGGTGTGCATCGATGTGCAAGTCCCCCACGGCCTTGATGTCGAGATCGATCAGCCCGTGGCGCGCGACCTGATCCAGCATGTGATCGAGGAAAGGCAGGCCGGTCTCGCAGCGCAGATCGCCCGTGCCGTCGAGATTCACGGACACCTTGATCTGGGTTTCCTTCGTGTTGCGTTCCACTGTGGCTTGTCGTGATGACATCGATGCTCCCCGCATTCGCGCCCTGGCCTTCGCGTGCGGCCGGTTTCAGGTGGCGGGCATTATACGGGCAGGCCAGCGGCTTTTGAAAGCGCGGATACCTCGCCGGGATGGCGGCGGCATGGCGGTAATCCGTGATTTTCCCGACACTTCCGCGGTCGGGACGATGCACCGCGCGGCGACCATGGGTTACACTTCCGCCTCCTCGAAGCATGGCTGGAGCGTGCCTTGTGCACGCCGGAACCCCACGATGTTGAAACTGCTCAAGACGCTTGCCCTCGCCTTTGCCACCCTCGGCATCCTGCTGGTGGTCGCCGTGGCAGCCGCCTTTGTGCTGATCGATCCGGCGCGCTACCGCAGCGCCCTGGAAGCGGCCTTCAACGCCCAGACCGGCCTGCAACTCGAGATGGCAGGCGAGATTGCCTGGGTCCTGCGCCCCGAATTCGGCATCACCGTGAACGATATTCGCCTGCGCAGTCCCGATTCGCCCATGGAACTGGCTTCACTGCCCCTGCTGACCATCCGCCTGGAGCCACGCGCCCTGCTGGAAGGGCGCCTCGCGCTGCAGGAATTGCAGATCGAAGGCCTGCACATGAACTGGCTGGTCGACGACAACGGCCGCAGCAACTGGCAGCGCACAGCGCCTGCCGGGAGCACGGCAGGCGCCTCCCCCGGCGCTAGCAGCCTCGTGGATTCCAGCCGCATCGAACACATCGTCGTGCGCGACGCCAGCCTGGCGCTGCAGGATCGTCAGCGTGGCCTGAATCTGCGCCTGCATGACCTGCGCGCGGATGCCACTGGCGCCAATCTGCGCGGTACCCGCTTCCCGCTGCAACTCGCCTTCGCCGTGATACGGGATGACGCCGGCCGCCAGGCCGTCTTCGACATCACGACGCAGGTGCGGGTGGATCGCGCGGCCGGCAGTGCCAGCATCGAGGAGCTGACGCTCAAGCTCAACCCTTTGCAGCTGCAAGGCCGGCTGGCCGTGGAGAACCTGCACGACTCCCCGCGCTGGCAGGGCAGCCTGCAGAGCAATCGTTTCCCGCTGAACGACTTCCTGGACCTGCATGTGCGACCGGAAGCGCCCGAACCTGCCGCTGCGGCACTCGCGCAGGACTTCGACCCGGCCCGTGACCAGGCGAGTCTGAGCGTCGACTTCAACGGTGACGCCCGCCAGCTCGAGATTCCCGCCCTGCGCCTGCAGCTGGACGAGAACCAGATCGACATCCGGGCCAGCTGGACGGCGGCTGGCGCGAACGCACCTGCGCGCCTGAGTTACAGCCTGATCGGCAATGCCCTGGACTTCAACGGCACGTCCGCCTCGCCTGCGGCTGCGCCCGCATCCCCGTCCGCGGAGCCAGCGGACCCCGCAGCGCCTGCCGCCCCGGAGCCGGCAGCCGCCACCGCGACCACGGATATCGAGCTGCCCGTGGACCTGTTGCGCAGTCTAGAGGTGGAAGGCACTCACAGCATCGCGTCCCTGGCTGTCGGGGGCCTGCAGTTCGGCACCGTCGACGCGCGACTGACGGTGGGCAACGGCCGCCTCAACCTGAATCTGCGCCCGACCCAACTCTATGGCGGACAGCTGACGGCGGCACTGAGTTACGACACGCAACAGCCAGTTCCGACCATGAGCAGCATCGCGTCGCTGCAGAATCTCGATGTCAGCCAGCTGGCCCGGCAGTATCCGGCAGCCGGCTTCGCCCAGGGACGGCTCAATCTGGAGTCCTTTCACACGGCACAGGGCAGCACCAGCGCCCAGCTGCTGGGCTCGCTCAATGGCTCGACCAGTTTCAGCCTGACCGACAACGCCATCGACATCGGCATCGTGAAACAACTGTTCTCGGCAATTTCGGTACTCAGCCCGGCGGGCTCCGGCGATCTGGCCCAGCAGTGGCCGGATGTCGTGAACTTCGCCCGCGTCGAGGGCAGTCTGAGTTTCGCGAGCGGCATTGCCAGCGGCCAGCGGCTGAAGCTGCAGATGGACAATTTCGAGATCACGGCCAGCGGCGGCGTGGACCTGGCGCAGGAGCGTTTCGACTATGCCGCCCTGATCACCGTCTATGGCGAGCCGGCCGTGCAGACCATTCCGGTGGCCCCGCTGTACCAGAACGTCGGCTGGCCCGTGCAGTGCAGCGCCCGCTTCGATGCGCAGTACAGCCAGTTCTGCGGTCCGGACTTCGCCCGGGTGCGCGACCTGTTCGTGGAGATCTCGCGCAATCAGGTGCAGCGTCGCGTGCAGGACGCCGTCACGGACCAGGTGCCCGCCGACCTGCAGGATGCCGCGCGCAGCCCGCTCGACCGCGTGCTGCGCTGAGGCGGGCGCCCCATGCCGAGCCGCGCCTTCACTGACACCGTGCTGGCATGGTTTGCCGCACACGGCCGCCACACCCTGCCCTGGCAACAGAACCCGACGCCCTACCGGGTCTGGGTGTCTGAGATCATGCTGCAGCAGACCCAGGTCAGCACCGTCATCCCCTACTTCCAGCGCTTCATGGCACGCTTTCCCGATGTGCACTCCCTGGCGGCCGCCCCGCTGGATGAGGTGCTGCATCTCTGGACAGGCCTGGGCTACTACGCCCGCGGCCGCAACCTGCATCGCAGCGCGCAGATCCTCAGTACGCAGTGGCAGGGCGAGTTCCCCAGCACGGTTGACGCACTGTGCGAGCTGCCGGGCATCGGCCGCTCCACGGCCGGCGCCATTCTCGCGCTTGGCTGCGGCGTGCGGGCGCCCATCCTCGACGGCAACGTGAAACGCGTGCTGTGTCGCTTCCATGGCATCGAGGGCTGGCCAGACCTGCCCGCGGTGCAGAAACGGCTGTGGCTGCTGGCGGAGGAAGCCACGCCCGCCGCCGGCTTCGCTGCCTACACCCAGGCCATGATGGATCTGGGCGCCACCGTGTGCATGCGCAGCCGTCCCGTCTGTTCGCAGTGCCCGCTGGCCGCAGGCTGTCAGGCGCTGGCGAGCGGACGCGTCGCGCAGCTGCCCTCGCGCAAGCCTGCCCGAGCCGTGCCGAAGCGCGCAGTCTGCATGCTGATGTGCCGCACGCCTTCGGGCCACGTACTGCTCGAGCAGCGTCCGCCGAGCGGCATCTGGGGCGGGCTGTGGAGCTTCCCCGAGTTCGCCGACGTCGCCGCGGCGCAGCAGTTCC